>Ga0209533_1003877_pt1 | contig 13121 bp, 8 predicted proteins | sample COG_04_FD_184748 | JGI IMG/M metagenome (GOLD analysis project Ga0209533, IMG submission 184748) | Pelagic Microbial community sample from North Sea - COGITO 998_met_04 (SPAdes) (version 2) | ecosystem: Environmental > Aquatic > Marine > Neritic zone/Coastal water | place: Helgoland, sampling... | reverse complement strand
CAAATCATGACACTTGCTCCCAACTTAGAAAAATAAGTAGCCATTGATTTACCTAATCCGGTACCTCCTCCTGTGACAATTATTACCTTTCCTTTAAAGACGTCATCTTTAAACATTCCCTCCGAGTGATTCATATGTAGTCTGTTAAATAATATTTTTAAGTAATTTAAAATATTTGTGCAGAAATGTGAATAATAAATGAATCAATAAAAATGATTTAACTTGAAATTGTTCTTGTTACCTAATCCATTTTTTTTTAAATTAGTTATGAAAAATTTTATTCCATTCCTGATGACTGTCCTCGTTTTTTGGGTAGGATTCAACTCAACTTACGCCCAAGGAAAACTGACTGCGGAAGAACTACTTGCCAAGTCTATCGAATTCCATGATCCGGAGCATCAATGGAATCAGTTTAAATCTATCCTCAATTTTGATGAGCAGCAGCCTGAAAAGGCGGTTCGAAAAACCCAGGTATACATCGATAATTCGATAGGCTATTTCAAACTGAATCGTGGAGATGAGGAAATCAGCGGTATGTCTCTAGATTCATGCTTTATTATAAAAGGGTCCGTTAGCTGCCAGCGAGCGGAGATGATGAGGGATTATTATCTATACCTATGGGGACTACCTATGAAGCTCAAGGATGCCAATACTCCACTACAGCCTACCGTAAATACTGAAACCATAAAAGGCATTGATTACTTCACGATTCAAGTGAATTATCCAAAAGATACCTGGACCTTCTTTTTAAATAAAGAGGATTACAGCTTACAAGCCTATCGGTTCATCAAGCCAGATAAAAGTGGTGAATTGATTGAGTTAGCTGATCTCGTGAGCGTTGGAGCTATGAGAATTCCAAAAACCAGAAAATGGTTTGCCCTACCCGAAAACAACTATATCGCCACTGATATTTTAATGACCAGTGAAGGTTATTAAAGCATATAAAAAAACGGAAATTCTCCCTTAAAAACCACAGATCAAATCAAAAAGATTAAACCAGCAAAGCCAAAAACAGACTATGAAATTTTTCTTGATCTCTAAATAATAAAATTTACAAAGTTTTAGCATAAGTTGATTGGACCTATTTAGGTCAAATGCCTTCACAGATACTTCATTTTGGAAGCATGCGATTTAGCATGAAAAACTTACAGCACCCACCCTATTATGACGATTTAGTTCAAAGTGAACGATCACATCTATTTTAAAAACATAACATCCCTAAGCCCGCCTTATTTCAATCAATTTCACCTCAGAAAGGCGATGTCGGTTACCGCACATATGGGCTTAGTCTCTTCTGATTTAAATAACATATATAGATCATGCATCCCTTCAAATTCGGACACATTAAATTTTAGATCTGAGGGGCCTACATCTAGAAGACCCTGCTCAATATTCAGAGACTGAATTATAGCGCCTCCCAAACTATCCATTCTCAACTCCAAGATACCACCATTCATATATTGAGGATGTTGCAATATGGTGACGTTCACTGCACTTATACCCTTAAAATCAATATCTTCATAAACATAGTATGATCCCGCCTCCCCAATAACCAATGCCAGTGCCTCATCAAGCCCAGGAACCGTACCTGCCTCAACATTCATGGATTGTGTTCTCAATCCATCATCAAAGTTTACCGCAGATATGATTGGTTTTCTCAAAATCAATGTTTGCTGCTGGGTCAAAGGACCGATCATTTCCCCTCCTTTATCCGTATATGAGGCCGTAAAGACATAAACTCCTTGGCTTTCCTTCTTCATATGTTCTTGAAAAGTATACTTCCCATAAGTAGGTAGATTATTAACTATATCTTGTCGACCCAATGAAAGAATATAATCGACCATTGAACCTGCGTCACTATCGGCTAATGCCGGATGAGCGGCCATGGCAACCTCTCCCCACACGCCGGCGCCACCATTTTGAATCTTCTCAACCAAATATTTTTTTGCTACTGAATCCATTTGATACTTTTTTGAAATCGCGTAAAAAGAAGGTCCAATGGACTTCTTTTTCTCTTGATGACAAGAACTACAATCTGAGCTTTGGATCAAGGATTTGCCCAGACTCAACTGTTTCAATGCGCCATGGCCTATCGCAATCAAATTTCTGTCTAATCCTTCTTGAAGATAATCAATGGTGGTGATTACCTCATCTTCCGTAATTCCTGCTCCCAAGGTTCCATCTTCTTCATCCCTCACAGATATTTGATAGCTCAGGATACTTTTGTCCCAATAAAAACTGCTATTACTATTTATCTCAATGTTCAATTGAGGCAACGCATTACCCACCTTAAGTTTAATGCTTGAACTTCCCAAAGCACCTTCTTCGTCTTTAACTCCCAGAGATACCGTAAATATACCCGGATGATCAAACGTAAATGAGGTTTCTTTTTCTGTTGAAATAATTTGATCGCCCAAACGCCATTCATAAGTGAGGCTATCCCCATCACGATCATAAGAATCTGCCGCAGAGAGCGCTGCACGAAAAGGTGATTTTCCGTATTCTAGAGGGGTCTCAATTTTTGCTATGGGTTTTCTGTTGGATCTATTGTAGGTCAAGTGCACTAACCTCGCATCAGGATTTTGCTGAAACCAGGCCGATCCATATTCGAGTACATACAAATCTCCCTCTGGGCCAAAGGCCATATCGGTAGGATTACTGAATTCTTTCTCCGACAGAAAACGCTCCATCCGGACATAATTCCCTTCCTCATCTAAGGTCACAGACATCATCCATCCCCGCATCCATTCATAAATAAATAATTTACCATCATAATATTTGGGAAATTTACTTTCGATATCTGGATAATCATCTTGATAATACGTAGGCCCTGCCATAGCGGTTCGACCCCCATTTCCCAGTAATGGGAATTCCGATGAGTTATCATAAGAATACCAAAAAAACGCAGGTTGTGCAGGGGGTAATATTTTTGCTCCTGTATTGTATTGGGAATCATTGACTGGCTTTAAAGGATCGAAAAGCTTTCCTGACTTTTGGGTATCCCAATCATAATCATGATAAGCCTGATTGTTTCCAACAAATAAAGGCCATCCAAAGTTGCCTGCGACACGGGCTTGATTGATCTCATCGTGCCCACGAGGTCCTCTATTGTCATCCGATTTGTTCGCATCTGGTCCTACATCGCCCCAATACAAAAACCCTCTATGATTGTCAAACGCTATCCTGTAAGGATTTCTACATCCCATCACATAGATCTCTGGTCTGCCTCCACTCCCATCTTGCGGAAACAAATTGCCCTCAGGAATACTGTACCCCTCCTGCTCTACTTTTATTCTCAATATTTTACCTCTCAAATCATCGGTGTTTGCAGATGATTTTCTGGCATCCCATGGAGCCCTACCGGGGCGATCATCTATCGGTGTATATCCATCCGATGCATGCGGGTTGGTATTGTCACCAACCGCTATGTAAAGCATCTGATCCGGACCAAACTCTATGGAACCTGCTGCATGACAGCATTCCAACCTTTGGGTTGGGATGGTAAGCAATATTTGCTCAGATTTTATATCGATTGACCGGTAATCAGCATCCATAGTAAATGAAGAAATTATTTGCATAGAATCTATAGGATGAGATCTGAAAAAGTAGATTTGTTTATTTTCCTTCACTTGTGGATCTAATGCAACGCCCAATAGACCATCTTCAAAATCAGTACATACCTCGAATTTGTGCATAACACGCGTTTCCTTGGCTAGCCGATCATATAACATGACCTCACCATGCCGTTGAATAAAAACAACATTGCCATTGGGCAATACCTCAAGCTCCATAGGCTCATTTAAATTTTCATCTAACACCTCAATATCGAAGCGGTTTTCTTCTGGTACTATAGTAGATTTCCTATAATCTATTCTTTGCATTGGACCTGCCGCATACTGAATACCTCCCCATACATGCTCAATAAAAAAGGGTTCAATATAACTCTCCTCTGTGTGTCCTAAACCAGTATACCACATACGACTTCCATCAAAATCCCTGTACCAACTAATGGGATGATTGGGTCCCTGTTTACCGCCCTGGTACGTCGCTTCGTTGACTTCCATCAATACATTGATATCCGGATGGACATCTATAAAATTGTACCATTCGTCGGTATGAACCCATTTTTGAGGTAAATGACGGGTTGAAAGATGATCCCTATTTAAGACTTCTACCGTCGCCTCTGCCGGTTCAGGATGACTATCAAAATAAGCCCCTATCAATTGATTGTAGTACGGCCATTTGTACTCCGTATCTGTCGCCGAATGAATTCCGACAAATCCACCTCCCGCTTGAATAAAGCGCTGTAATTCTAATTGTTGGGCTTCATCTAAGATATCTCCCGTCGTATTTAAAAAAACGATTACATTAATATCTGCCAATATTTTCTCGTTGAATACTTCAGCATCTTCTGAAAACAGCACCTCGAATCCATGTTGATCCGCTAAAGTTTGAAACATTTTTTGCCCATGTTCGATACAGGCATGCCTAAATCCCTCTGTTTTTGAAAAAACTAACAACTTCAAATAATCATTTTGATCTTCTTTGATCAAGAAAAACCACAACCCTGATACCGTTGCTAACAATACAAAAAAACCTCCTATTTTATTTTTCATCTCCGTTATATTAGCACTAATATAAAATCAATTTCTATTATTCTAATATTAAGTTGACGATAAACAATATAATCGCCCCCCAAAGCCAACAACCTTTTTGATTGAAAAGAGCTCTCTTTACAACTCAAAATGCAAAATTCAAGAATATCAGGTTCTAAAGAGTACATATTGTATTTTTGACTATGCAAATAGCCTCCCTATCAGAAATTAAAAAAGAACTCAAAGAAAAAACCAATCATGAACTTACCGAACTGGTCCTTAAGTTAACCAAACACAAAGTTGAAAATAAAGAACTATTGGCCTATGTGCTTTTTGAATCGGCAGATGAAAATCATTTCATATCAAAAATTGAATCAGAAATAGACCTGCAATTTGCCCATGTCAATATTAAAAGCAATTATATCATCAATAAGAACATTCGAAAAATTCAAAGATATATTGTAAAACAGATTCGTTTTTCAAAACAAAAAGAAACGGAAATAGCCCTGCGCATTCATTTTTGTAAAAACCTTGTTGACATCCAATCAAAATACGATATCAATAACACCCGCCATCAAATGCTGATACGTCAAATTGAACTCATCAGAAAAGCTTTAACACTTGTACATGAAGATTTACAATTTGACCATGAGTTAGAGTTAACTGAACTATTGGAGCAAGTAGCACACTAAAAAATGCTTGTCAAGGTAACTTTTTAAATCCTCCTACGTAAAACGAAGTATTCCTAACGAAAAACTTTATAGACCAAAGTATCATATCTATCTCAAGACAATCCCAAATACCACAAAAAATCCCAAACATCACAAAAAGTATCCCATTTATAACAAACCATCGATAAATACAGTACCTAACGCTAGTTTTGAATTTTGACTGTCGTGCAACCTTTTATGCCTAATCTACATCATTGAGCTACTTATGATTGATAAATTTGTTTCTGAATTAACCTCCATTTTTTCTTATTTTGCTGTTTTTTTATTGGGGTTATCTTCAGCCACCGCTCAGCATAACATCAGTGGACGGATCATAGATAATACTCAAGATCCCCTACCTTTTGCTTATATCATCCTATATGAAAAGGGGAGTGAGGACCTGCCAAAAGGAGTGATTTCTGACGATAAGGGTGCCTATTCTTTTGAACAAATTGCCGACGGCATCTATCACATTGAAGTCTCTATGCTGGGTTTTAAACTCAATACATTAGACACCTTTACCTTGTCAAAGAATGCTGTTTTTAATTTTATTTTGGAAGAGGATACCCAGACATTAAACGCAGTAGTGGTGAAAAGTAAGCGACCTGTGATCAGGCAAACTGCTGAAAAGTTAATTGTGGATTTGGAGAATTCCGAGATGATTAATACCAGCTTACAGGATGTCATGCGTAAAATCCCCGGAGTATTAGTTACTAATAACGGAATTTCAATAGCAGGAAATAGAGGGGTAAGAATTCTAATTAATGGGAAATCTACAGACTATATGGATATTCAAACACTCCTGCGTGATCTTCCTGCAGATAATATTTCTAAAATTGAAGTGATAGAACAACCCGGTGCAGAATATGAAGCCTCAGGCTCAGGAGCCCTCATTAATATTATTTTAAAGAAAAAAATACGTTTAGGAACCCATGGAAGTTTCAATACATGGGCGGGGGAAGATCAAGGTTTTCAATATGGAACCGGTGCCTCAATTGCGCAGTATAAAAATAAATTAAGTTGGCAAGCGAGCATAAATCATTCAAAACCCACTTGGCGAAATGACTTATTTTTAGTCCGAACCGTAGGTAGCGAAACCTATGATCAAATCACCAAGGAACCTTATGATCCCAATAATTTCAGTATGAACGGAAACATAGACTATCACCTCAATGATAAACATACTTTTAGTATCGGGAGCCGATTGAATCAGAGAAACTCTCAAAGGATCACTTCAAGTAAAACCATGATCTCTGATGCGAGCACCACAAATATCCTGTTTTCAGAAAATAGTTTTGCTAGAGATAGGATAGATTTTAATCTGAATCCCTATTATGAATACAAATCTGAAACAGATCGGTTGGTGATCGATTTTAACTACGTTGATTATATAAATGATAATACCAATACCCTTTATGAGGTTGAAGGAAGTACCATCCCTTTTACTGATAGAAAATATATTCAAGAGGGAAAGTATAAAATCAAGACCTACAAAGTAGACTATAAAAAAACCCTTTCAGAAAATTTCAACATCAGCTTTGGCATTCGTTATGCCGATGTAAATACTGATAATGACCTGCAATCTTATTTAGACAATAACCAAGGAGTATTTGACTTTCTTGAAACTGAAAGCAGTCAGTTTTTAATCAAAGAAACGATTTTTGCTGGGTATTCCAAAATAAATGCTACCTCAGGGAAATGGGCTTTCTCTGGTGGATTACGTTATGAAGATAGTCATACGGACGGCACCTCAATTTATATGGAAAAAGGTACACTGAATACAGAAATAAAGAAAAGACCTATTCAAAAACTATTTCCAAGCGCTTCAGTAAGCCGAAATTTATCTGAAAAATTGGGTACTAGTTTATCCTACAGTTACAGAGTTCAAAGACCTTCCTACAGTAGTTTAAATTCCTTTGCTACCTTTTTAGATCCCTTTTCTGCCGGTCAAGGAAATCCAAACTTGACACCTGCCTTCACGCACAACTATCAATTTAATTTGACTTATGAAAGTCAGCCCTTTTTTAGTATCGGTTATAGTAGCACTGCTGATGCAATCCTAGAATTAATTCAACAAGATAACCTGACCGCTCAAATCAGACAAACAGAGGTAAATGTTGAAAACAATGATAACTGGAACTTTAGATTATTTGGCCCCTTAAGTTTTATCAAAGATGTTGAAGGTTATACTGGCTTTATTGTCATCAATACTGACTATCAATCACTAGACTATAATTTAGATTTGAACAAGTGGAGTTTGTTTTGGTTTATTCAGGCCAATTATGAACTGCCCTTTGGTATCAACTTTGAACTGAGCGGAAATTATGGGACGGGGGCATTGGAAGGTCAAATTGAAGTGGATTGGTTAGCTGATTTGGATTTCTCTTTTGGGAGAACGTTTTTGGACGAAAAACTAAAGGTAAATCTAGGTTTCAATAAGATGTTGAACAGAGGTTTTGTAGGGAATATTGATTACGGCACCGGAACCGCCGCAGTAGAAAGTAATGGTTCTAGACAAAGCATTCAACTCAGATTGGTTTATAGTTTTGGTTCTAAATTTAACAAGAAAGCAACCGATAGAAATACTTCCAGAGATGAAGAAAATAGAATCAGAAATGACAATTAGCGGTAGCGCTTAGAGGACTTGAGAAAATTAATCATTGTAAAATAAATTAAGAAAACAGACTGCTGACATTTTGTTTAAGAAATAACCGGGCTAGTGCTGAATTCAAATAGTAATCACTCATACGGTGTAGTGGTTTGATAGAAAAGTAACCCGACATTTGCCGCCTTCCATACAATTTGTATGTTTATGTTTATTAAAGAATTACTTTTTACAACAGCAATATGACTAAAAAACGTACTTGGAAATTTTGGACAGGTAGAACAATCCTTGGTCTATTGTTCATTGGAGGTCTATGGCTTACCAATCTTATCTGGTTTCGACCCTTTAATATCAATCATTTCTATGATAAGGTCTTTATCGAACTTGCCATCTCAGATCCTGAATTGGTCACACAATTGGGTATACCCGTCCTATATGACATATATAAAGAGGATCTGAGCGATGCCTCAGACAAAAAGGGCTGGGAGGATTTCCTTAAACTCAAGGACGACTTAGCGGCCTTACAAAGTTATGATTTCGAAAGTCAATCGAAAGAAAACAAGTTAAACACTAAAATTCTAAGTTGGTATTTAAGAAAACAGATTGAGGGTGAGCCATTTTTCTATCATGGGTATCCAGTAAATCAAATGTTCGGAGTACAAAGTAATCTTCCTAGCTTGATGGAAAGTTCGCACAAGCTTAGGGATGAAAGTGATATTGAAGCATACATCATACGATTATCCAAATTTGGTGCCAAATTCGATCAAGTACTAGAGAGGTTAAGAATAAGAGAAGAAAAGGGAATCATTCCTCCACAATTTGTCATCGACCGTGTGATTAGTGAAATGTCAGGATTTATCGGAAAAAAAGGATCAAACCATATCAATTTGGAGATTACCAATGAAGATCCCGTTAAGTCAAACATACTCTACACTCATTTCAATTCTAAATTAGCACAGCTTGAAGATCTTACTGACCAGGAAAAGGAAGCATACAAAATCAAGGTAGAAAATGAAATAAGAACTACTGTGTTCGAGGCATATGGCGCTCTTATCTTGTACTTCGAAGCATTAAAATCTAAAGCAACAACAAAAGATGGGGTTTGGAAATTGCCAGATGGAGATGACTTTTATCAATACCAATTATCAGAAAATACCACCACCGACTATACCCCTGAAAAGGTACACCAAATTGGATTATCAGAGGTTGCTCGAATAAAAACAGAAATGTGGAATATCTTGACCCTTGAAGGTTATACGGATACTACAAAAACATTAGGTGAAATCATCCAAAAATTAAACAAGGAAGAACGCTTTCTGTACCAGAATAATGATGAGGGCAGAAAGGAAGTCATTGACGGCTACAATGATATCTTAGATGAAATCAACAATGGACTCGATGAAGCATTTGACATCCGACCCAAAGCGTCCATGGAAGTAAAAAGAGTTCCTGAGTTTAAAGAAGAAAGTTCTGCTGGTGCATATTATGAGCTACCACTCATGGATGGATCAAGAGGAGGCATCTTTTACGCCAACTTGAGAGACGTTACAGAAACTGTTAAGTTTGGGATGAAGACCTTGGCCTATCATGAAGGAATCCCCGGCCATCATTTCCAAGTAGCGATACAAGGAGAATTAAAAAATGTTCCAATATTCAGGACATTCCCCCTTTTCACGGCATACACAGAGGGCTGGGCCTTGTATGCTGAAAGGCTCGCGTGGGAGTTGGGTTTTTATGAAACTGACCCTTTTGGCAATTTAGGAAGACTTCAAGCAGAAATGTTTAGAGCCGTTCGTCTTGTTGTTGATACAGGTATTCATTATAAAAAATGGACTCGCGAAGAAGCCATTGAATACATGATTTCCAATACAGGAATGACCACCGGAGAAGTTGTTACTGAAATCGAACGGTACATCGTAATGCCGGGTCAAGCATGCGCGTATAAAATAGGTATGATGAAGATATTAGAGCTCAGAGAAAAAGCAAAAAGCAAGCTTAGTAATCAGTTTAAATTAAAAGAATTTCACAATGTAGTATTGAAAAATGGCGCAGTTCCTTTAGATATTTTGGAGGAAATTATCAACGATTATATTAATGTGTCACTGATCAATAGTGATGGCTTGTCTGAATATTAATGAACATTAATTTTATTCATTCTTAAATTCTCTCAATACAGGTAACGCTTTGTTATCAAAATCGAATAGTGCTTGATTTTCCCAAGGAGATGCGTCTTGTGATTCATTTCCTTTCCAAGCGATTAATTCAGCTCCCCAATAACAAAAACCAATTCCATTTTCTACTTCTTTGGTTAATGCTTTGATTTCATTAATAAATTTTCTCTGACCTTCAGGTGTTGCCGGAAATTCGGGTAATATTAATTGGTCATCTATTCCAACGATATTGTTTGTCCAATCATTCCAATCAAGTGTAAAGGGGTAAGCTGTTTCAGCAATTAGGATTTTCTTTTGATGAGCGTTGCCTAAATACTGCATTTTAGCCTTAAGGTTATTTAGGGACTTTCCATGCCAAATAGGATAATATGACAAACCAATAATATCATAATCAACAATACTCAATTGATCAAAAAACCAATCAGAGCCTTCGATACCAGCAAAATGTAAAATTATTTTAGTTTCAGATGAAGTAGTTCTAACGGCTACAATTGCAGTATCCAATAGTTCTCGAAACTGCTGAAAATTATTTGATATATGTCCATATGGATAAAGAAAACCTGAATTTATTTCATTACCGATCTGGATAAAATCAGGTTGTAATTCGGCTGCGATTTTTTCTGTGTAGTTATACACACTGTCTTTCAATTGCGTGAAATTGATCCCTTGCCAATGATTTGGAGATTCTTGATGACCAGGGTCGGCCCAGGTATCAGAATAATGTAGGGTTAACCAGGTTTTAAAACCATTAACCTTTAAGGTTTTAGAAAACTGTTTTACTTCATTAAATCCAGCATATTCATCACTTGGATCGACCCAAAGCTTTAATCTGACTGTATTTACTCCATTATCTTTAAGTATTGTCAATAAATCATTTTGATTCCCTTCCAAGTCATAGAATGTAGGGCTTAAATTTGCTATTTCAGGGAATCTTGAAATATCAACAGCAGGAATAAATGTTAAATTCCCATTTTCTTGAACAGGAACATCCAGATCATCCTTATTACAAGCAACAAAACTCTAAAAAATTATTAAGACCTGCAGTGTTCTATTCATATCAAATTATGATTAGCGTTGGGTAAATGTTGCAGACAAAAAAGAAAATAAAAACACACTAAACTTACTAAAAGAAAATTGCATTTATAAAAGTACGCCCACAGGGAGTCGAACCCCGAACCCCCGCCTTAGAAGGGCGGTGCTCTATCCAGTTGAGCTATGAGCGCATTTAATGTAAAAAAGCGGAGAGAGGGGGATTCGAACCCCCGGTACGGTCACCCGCACGCATGTTTAGCAAACATGTGGTTTCAGCCACTCACCCATCTCTCCGTAGCTCTTCTAAAAAGATTGCAAATATAGTAGGTCAATTGAAAACATTGGTCCCCTGAGGAAAAAAAAATATTAAAATCAATCCTTTATTTTATTTTACTAATTTAGCGTAGTTTATCCACAAATACTTCATATATTGTGTTGAATAAGAATATAATGCGTTATTTATTATTCTTTTTTAGTTAATAATCAACACAATATTTGGTACTTATTTGGTACTTTGGTACTCTTTTTTTTTAAAATTAAATTGATATAAAATGATAAATGAAATAAATTCTAAGATTGGTGTGAGCTTTTATTTAAAAAAAATGTCTCATGATAATTCAGTAACAAAGCGAGCAGTCTATGCGACGATAGCATATGCTGGAACATCAGCAAAAATGAAAACAGGGTTTGTTTGTGCAGACCCAAAAAATGATTGGAGAAGAGGAATGTTTGAGGGTAAAAATTTCAGTAATGAAAACAGAGAGCTGCTAGAAATAAGGCATAAAATTGAATCCTTCGATACTCGTTTTTGTAAGAGTGCAACGCACATAAAAGACCTATATAATGGAGTAAAGATTGAGGATATTCCAATGACTATTCTTGAAGTATTTAAAGAGAGTTTAGAGAGGAAAACAAATGGAAAAAAAGATAGAGTAAAAGGGGGTAGTTTAACTAATTTAAAATCAGCAATTAAAATTTTTAAATTATGGATGAGGGATACCCAAAGACCTGATTTTGGAGTAGTCCAAAGCCATCCTCATAAAATCAAAAAAAGGCTGATTGAAAAATTTTACGAATGGGATCTTGAGAGAGTACAAGAAGTAACCGCAAACAACCATATTCTTCTTCTTCATACCTTGTATGAATTATTTCACAAATCAAATCATGGGGACCTTGAAGGTCTAGTTCCAAACCCATTCAAGGGTATAATAGGAAGAGAAGAGGAACAAGAACGAGTAAAGAAAGCATTGGACAGATGCGTAGATTGGAAGTGGATCGAGAAGATTGAAAATCTGAAGTATAAATTGCCTAAAGGTATTGCTATAAACAAGGTTGAACTTTGGGACAAATATTGGATACATGAACGAAAACATGATGTCAATTTGAGAGCAGTTAAGAATGAGAAATTTAGATTATTAACTCTAATTCTAGCCTACACAGGATTATCCTTTGTCGATCTTGGAAAAACTGATGTTCTGAGCATTAATAGAACTATGGATGGTGGTAAAGTTTTGTCAGGTCGCAGAGTTAAAACAAAGCAAGTCTATACAATACCAGTAACACCCAAATTAGAAGCATTAATAAAAGAAATGGGTTCACTACCTTGGCAATCTTTTGTAGATGACAATCTCGTAGTAAACTACAGGACGAAAGCTGCTAAATATCTGCCATTTAATAAGTATATGGATAGGGTTTTAACTAAGCATATTGGATGGGATGAAGACTACTCATTAACTCCTCATAGGTTAAGACATACATTTGCTATGAGACAACTGAATCACTTTGGATTCTCGCTAATGGTTGTAAGTAGAATGCTGGGAGATAACGAAGATACGGTTAGAAAAAATTACGCAGACCATGATGATGATGCTATATCAAAAGCCTTCAATGAAGAGATGGCAAGATTCAATAAAAGGCAGCAGGAGGAAGATGACGATTTAGAGGGTGAAGTAGCTGTATGATAACGTAGCCTCCTCGTAACACAGGGGGCTACATTTTGAAATAATAC
>Ga0209533_1003876_pt1 | contig 13123 bp, 4 predicted proteins | sample COG_04_FD_184748 | JGI IMG/M metagenome (GOLD analysis project Ga0209533, IMG submission 184748) | Pelagic Microbial community sample from North Sea - COGITO 998_met_04 (SPAdes) (version 2) | ecosystem: Environmental > Aquatic > Marine > Neritic zone/Coastal water | place: Helgoland, sampling... | reverse complement strand
CCTTGACGCGTTTGCTAAGTTGATTGGTGCTGACCAGATACCAGTACCTCAGAAAATAGAGTCACAACCTGCCACCGCTATGATGGAAGCGTTGATGGGTAACAAGCAACACAAGTTCAAAGATATTATTACTAGAGAATCTAGCTGTGCGCAGTTGGTTGACATAGTAGTTAATCAAGATGGGTGTAGCGAACCTATATGGCGAGCAGGATTATCTATTGCTAAGTTCTGTTCTGATGGTAAGAAAGCCGCGCATGTAATGTCTAAGAACCACCCTGAGTATTCTCCAGAACAGACACAGGATAAGTTCGATAAGATTAAAGGGCCTTACCTATGCTCTCACTTTGATGAGTTTAAGCCTGACGTATGTACTAAGTGTCCGCACTGGGGCAAGATAAAGTCTCCCATATCATTGGGTAGCAGTGTAAGAGAAGCTACGCCAGAAGATAACGTAGTAGAAGTACCTGCGTTGGACTTACCGAATACTCCCACTACTACGTATGTGATTCCGACATACCCTAAGCCATACTTTAGGGGTGCTAATAATGGTGGTGTTTATATACGCACATCTAACGATGAAGGCGAACCAGACGAAGAACTTATATATCACAACGACATTTATATCGTGAACCGTATTGTAGATATAGATCTTGGCGAAGTTGTAGTAATACGTTTACACCTACCACAAGATGGCGTGCGTGAGTTCACTGTACCTCTTACAGCGATAACCTCACGAGAAGAATTTAGAAAGCAAATGTCCATGCAAGGCGTGGCAGTAACAAAGATGGATAAACTTATGACTTATATGACTACTTGGATTAACGAGTTACAGGCTACTGCAAAAGCTGATAAGGCTCGCATTCAATTTGGTTGGACTGATGATAACCATGATGCGTTTGTTGTAGGCAACCAAGAAATATCAAGAAATGGTGTTAAGAGTAACCCACCATCACAGGCAACAGCAGGTTTGATGAGTGCGTTTAAGCCTAAAGGTTCTCTGGAACAATGGAAGAACATGGCTAATTTCTACAATAGAGATGGCTTTGAGTTACACCAATATATGGTAGCTACTTCTTTCGGTTCACCCCTTATGTCGCTTATGCCAGTCGCATGTTCGGGCTTCCACGTGCATAGTAAGGACTCTGGGTTAGGTAAGACCACCGCCATGTACGTAGGAGCGTCTGTTTGGGGCAACCCAAAGCAGTTAGTAGTTGATGCCAAGGATACCCGTAACTCAGTTATGTTGCGTGGTGAGGTGTACAAGAACCTACCTTTATATATTGATGAGTTAACGAATGGTAAGGGTGAACAGCTATCTGACCTTGTGTATCAGTTAACTAGTGGCAAGCAACGTAATCGTATGTCGGGTAACTCTAATACAGAAAGAACACGTGGTGAGCCTTGGAGTTTGTTATCTGTATCTACAGGCAACACTAGTGTGATAGAACGGATCAGCACTTTCAAGAATGCTCCGAAGGCCGAAGCGGCTCGTATGCTAGAAACCAAAGCGGTTAAGTTATTTGATGCGTCTAAGACTAAACACCTTACAGACGCATTCGCTACTAGCGCTGAGAATACATACGGTACAGCAGGAGTTATCTACATGCAGTGGGTAATGGATAACATAGAAGAAGTACAACGCCTATTACTAGAAGTGCAACAGAAGTTAGATAAAGCCGCAGGACTTACCGCACAAGATAGGTTCTGGTCAGCGGGCGCTACTGCATCGGTTACAGGCATGTTGATAGCCAAACGCATAGGGCTAATTGATTACGATACTGAGAAGTTCTTTAAGTATGTCCTTAAACTATTACAAGAGAACCGTGTTACGTCTAACGATCTAATATCTTCTACGTCAGATGTATTGAATGACTTTGTGCATGAGCATTGGGGTAGCCTACTAAAAATTAAAAGCACTGATGACCTACGTAAGCAGCAAAATAATGGTATGGACGACTTAGTAATACCCGAGTCTGACCCACGTATGCGCTTGGTTGGTAGGTATGAGACTGACGTTAAGAAGCTATACATAATACCTAAAGTGCTAAAAGCATGGTGTGGTAAGCAACAGATAAACTATAGTTCTTTGATACAAGAACTAAAAGATAAGTTTAATGGTAAGAGTATGAAAATACGTTTGACTAAGGGTACACCCACACAAATGCCCCCCTCACATGTGTTATGCATAGATTGTTCTGCGGTTGACTTAGACGACGATGCGGAAACTTGATGATATAGCACCTGATGGCGTACGCATTGTCGTACGTTGGGGTAGCATGGGGGTGGGCGCTTCGGTGTTTATACCCTGCATCAATGCTCGTAAAGCACGAGAACAAGTTAACGTTATATTTAAATCTAAAGGGTGGAAATACCTAGCCAAAACCACGATAGAGGGTGAGAAGTTAGGAGTACGTATATGGCGTACAACATAAAGTTTTAGGATACAAAGTAGCACTTCCCCTTCGCTACTTTGTTACTTTCCTTGCTCCCTGATGTTCCGAGGCATCGGGGAGTTTTTTTTAGAACTGCTTATATTCTTTGTTACTCTTATCAATAGCATATTGTAGGAGAGGGGATATAGTAACTCCATTATGCATATTAGCACTAGTCTTAACGTGTGACTTCATAGACTTAATTATATTCTTGGCAGTAATCTGAGTAGTTGGGTTCTTTTTATTGAACTCTTTCATTTTACGCCTAATGCTAGCCATTTCCATGTAGTCCGAAAACCGTAAGGCTACATAATACTTTTTAAGCAATTTAGTTTTTTCTTCGTTTATAGTCCTATCTACACGTTTATTTCTAGAGTTTTGTTCTACTTGGAACGTGTAGTCTAGTGGAGCAAAACCTATAGCCTTACTAGCAATCTCTCCCGCAGATATGTCCTCGTATATAAAGTCGCCCCTACGCGTCCCTATACCCTCGTCTTGGAAATACCTAGCAGCTTGTAACACGTTACCAATACCTCCGGGAGACAAACTTTCAAACCCACGCTGTGTGTTACCTTCAACAAAGTCACCAACCGCTCTAGCTAATCGCTTGCCTGTACTCAACGCAGGGCCACCAATATAATAACCTGCCATTTCTTCTAGGCTAGGGTCACGCATAAACCTATTTTCTTGGAACAACAAGTCCGTAAGTTTTAGTCTCGCGGCTACGTCGGAACCCGTTAGGTTAGATAGAGGGCCTTTGAACCCAAGCTCCCCCACATACTTACGCAGTGCCTCGTCCGCAGTATCCTCATCATCCTCAGCAAACAAATCGTAGATCATTGAAACTAGACCGTATAGGGGGATACCACCTAGACCTGCAAACAACACAGCACTTAAATGTAGGCCCATCAACTGCCTTCTAGCTATCTTCCGTTGTTCACTATTAGTAGTAAATACCTTATCTGTAGCAATTAACGAAGACTTTATCATGCTGTAATACATCTGTACGCCATAAGTCTTATACATAAACGCCACCCTACCAAGGCCTTGCTTAGATAATGGCGGTGCAGTTTCTAACCTAGACCCAGAGTTAACTTCTTGTGTGTGGTATAGAGAATCTTCAGCGGCCATTCTAGCTATATCAGTGTCGCTCATATCTGCAACTTTTATGTCTTGTCCCTGAACTAGGCTGAAATATGTAGTGCCCTCAGCTTTAGCTTCATTTATCTTACCAAGCGCCAATTCGTATGTAGCAATTAAGGTAGACTGGGTGTTAAACCGCTCAGCCGCTTGGAAAGCATAGGCAGACAAGTGTGATATTTTATCTAAGAAATTAGCACGTTCATTTACGCCTACTTCCTGTAGGGTGTCTACGTTAGGTAGTTTGCCCCGTAAGTGAGCCATTTTTATTAGGGGTTGTAGCCTAATTAGTTCCTCTATGCGTGCCTCGGCTTCTGTGGCAGTGTCAGAGTTATCACGTATATCTTTCTTCATACTTTCTTTTAGTGTATATGTAGCGCCCTGCCCTTCACCTGTTATGTCGTAATACTCCAACACACTCAAGTTAGCGGAACCGACCACCTTAGCTCCCTTGGCAAAAGCCGCGAGTGTCTTATCTATGCCATAGCGTGGAGCCAACATAGGAATAGCAAACAAAGGTATTTGAGACAAGTTAACGATTGCCGAAGATATATTAAAGCCCAGCGTATAGATAAACGCTACTTGGTTTGCTCGCTTAAAGTATTCTTCTAGGCCTTTGTGGTTTGCCCCCGACATTGCAAATTTAGCATGGTCATTTATAAGGGTATCAGCAACAACTGTAGCATAAGGATTATTCTTAACTTGGTCTTTAGCATCTCTAATATCTTTTATCGAAGCGCGTATGTTGGCAGCACTTTCAATTTTTGCTGATTGTGAGGCTAACGAGTACCCTTTGTTTTTCATGGCTACTTGCACGTCTTGTATATAACCAAATGTACCGATACGCTTTGTAAGCGATCTAGCGTAAGATGTTTCAGGTAACGCGTTAACGTACATACGTAGTATTTGGTCTTGTACTTCAGTATCTACTTTACCATCCTTGAGAACCCCAAGAATATCAGAAACAAAAGAGCCACTGGGCGCATCTTTATACACCTCACTAGCTGTTAAGTCCGTATCATACACAACCTCTGAGCCAGTAAGTATGTCAGGATTGTTGGGTATATCCGCTACGAAAGCGTCTCGCTCGGATATATTTTCAAACATTAGGAAACCTTTTTCCAGTGCTTCTGGTCTTGCCTCGGGGTTGTATTTAAAAGATACTCGGAACTTACCTTCCCTTACTAGCGGGAAATATACTTCTAACTCACCTTTAGCAAACAATGCCTTGTCAATACGAGAGGCTACATCTTTAATAGTTTTTGAATCCCCATCTTTAGCTAAAGAGTCAAACTCTACCTTTAAGGCTTTTCGTAAACGAGACCATTGCTTTTTATACTCATTACGCATAGAAGTAAATTGTTCCAACACAGCGTCTCGCTCTGCATCTTCTAACAAGTCAAGCTGCTTCTGTTGTAGATCGTAGACTTCTTCTAGACTATTTCCGTCTTTAAATATACCTTCATAGTCGCTTCTAGGTTTGGTAGGGTCTACTTGATATATGGTAGCACCGTACTCGGTGTTATATACAATACGGTCTAAAACTTGTTTAGCCTCTGTACCATACTTTTTAGTAAAGGCTTTATAGCTTTCAAGTACTTTATCTACCCCAGCTTTATACTGTTCAAGTAAGCCTTGCTGATTCTCAATATCAACCAACAGTTGTTGTCCTGTATCCCCTAGCCCAACACTACTTAGCTTAGCTAAATCCGCTAAAGATTGCAGGTTCATTATTTTAGTTAGTGCTTTTAAACTACTACCTTTAGGGCGTTTATTTTTTATGAAATCGGAGATCCAAGTTATAACCCCTCGCGTCTTCTTACCAGTAGGGTTAATAACATCCTTTATTGCTTGGCTTAACTTGCTAGGCTCTAATGGTAATGTGTCTACTGCATCAGGGTTAGGCTCCATAATCTGCATAACAACACCATCAAATATATCTAAGTCTATCCGTTTACTGGTATCAACAGGCTTAATGTCCATCCCTAACAACCGACGAATTATATTTGCTACCCCACGCGCAAACCGTACAAGGGCATTACTCTCTCCAACTCTAATCTCGGAGAGGCGTTTACGGAACGCTGGGTTACTCATCGCTTCAGCTACAAACTCGTATATGTTTTCTGCCCCGTATGCGGTACCTAGCTGATCTTTTATTTCTGTATATAAGTTACTAATAAACTTAACAGTTGGCATAGACTTGTTTCTAAGCATAGCAACGTCTACCGCTGCGTGGGTAGCTTCATGTATTAACGTATGTAATGTTACTGGGCGATCAATATTTAAGAGTATAATATTTTCTCTGTGTCCAAACATACCTGCGACATAATCTTTCTCGTTAGCTTCTAGGAAACCTAGCTCAACCATCTCTTTAGTAGTAGTGTACTTAACTTGCGTGTTGCCCATGTTTTCTGCCAACGCACGCGCTATACGTTTTAGCTGTGGAGACTTAGCCAATGCCGCTACTTCTAACAACGCACCTTTTATATCTCCTTCTTGTAGCAAAGACTGTATCTTGTCGCTAATAGGAGTTTGCAGGGCTTTACTTAGTTTCTTATCTGTCTTATGGAAGTTGTAGTTAAAGTCGAGCAACGTATCTCTCATTTCACCCGCCGCTAATACTTCTTGCGTAGTAGCATCTTTAAGTAGGTAGGCTTCGCCATAAAGGCTGTATGCAGCGAGTACATCGCGTCTAGTTACACCGTCTTTGCCCTCAAACTTTTTATAAGCCTTTTCCATAGCTTTTTGTTTAGAAGTTTTCTTCTTAGGTTTAACTTGCCCAAGTTCTTCTTTTTGCTCAGTTAGATTTTTAGTGGCTTGCTTAGTTTCAAGCCTGCTAACTACACCGGTTGAAGCCGCTTCATCAAGCAACTCTAAATTTTCTTTCGGGTTTACACCTTTCTCTGCGTAGTCCCTAGCTTTTTGGAATGTGTTAGCGTCACTTAAATTTGTTTTGGGGTTGTTTAGCACCTTAAAGAAATTAGCATCCGCGTCTTGCTTGGCTTTTTCAGTTTTACTAACCTTAACCGTTTTTACTGCCTCACCCGCTTTCTTAGCTGCCCGCTGCTCAGCCCTATCAGCTACGCTCTTACGTCTGCGGTCAGTTGCCTCGGGGTCTGCTTTGTTTACTCGGGCTTGCCTTTCTAGTTTTTCTTGGTTACGTTCCGCTTTAGTCTTGCTTTTCTCTACTTCTACTTTTATAGCAGTATTGATTTCTTTTTCGCGGGCGGCGAGCTGTGCATTCGTCTCTTCACTTAGGTTTTTCTTTGCCCACGCTAAAACTTTTTTGGCTTTTCTTACGCCAAGGTCTTGTACGTAGGGTTCCATAGGATCTGTTTTTGCAAACGACGCTAACTTACCAAGTTTCTTATCACTCGGAGTTTTCATCTGTGAGCCGCCTTCAGCCACTTCATACAACGCGTTATATAACGCATCCAAAGGACTATCAAAACTAGAAATATATTTAGATACTACGTTTAGATCTGTTAGCGTATCTTTCTGCCCAGTCATTAACTTTTGATCTTCCGCTAATAACTGTTTTTCCTCGGCAGTGCGCTCTCGCTCAGGTTTTGCTAAAACTTTCTTAGCATCTTGAGACAACCTACCTATATCCTTAGCAGGTTTCATGCCTGATACTCGACTTAAAGCCCCAAGGTCTTGTTGGTATGAGGTGTGTGGTTTTATTAATCTAGCACCACTAGTTTTATAACGTAGTTTTTTTGTTTTGGGGTTTATGGTAGGAAGCGAGTCAGGATCTTTTACTTGCAACTTAGCGTCTTTTGGTTTTTTAAGCGCAGGCCCCTCACGTTCAGAGGTGTCTTGTTTTTGGGCGTTAAATTGGTTTTGAAGGGTAGTAAGGTCTATCTTTTGCCCCGGTTTTAACCCTAGTGCAGAAGCTGGCTGTCCCTTTCGTCTAGCAGGTCTTCCAGTGTCACGCTCACTATCATCCAGTCTTCCTTGCTTAGGTCTTCCAGACTCTTTGGCACTCTCAGTACGCTCGACTCCCACGACTCCTGCACCACTAGGAACGCTGTCTCCAGTTGTTTTTGTGTCAGGTGTTGTAGTAACTTGCTCTCTAACATCGCCTTTCTCCTTAATTTGAGCTTCTAATGTACTCAAATCCGAGTCAGAAGGCAATAAATCCTGCCCTTTTCTTTGCTTCCGCAATAAAGTCTTTAGGCGTGCATTTTCTCCGTTAGTAGTCTTAGAGTCTCTATACCCTTTAGCGGTAAGGGCATCTTCAAACTTGTTTTTTATTACATTAAAGTCGCCAGTAGTATCTTCGTCTAGCACGGAGTCCATTACAGCTCTACGACCCATGATAGTTTTCGTTTGCTGCCCAGCGTCACGTTTACGGTCTACTATACCCGTCTTTCTTTCACGTGTTTCTTCGTCTTTAGCTTCTTGTTGTTTACCTAACGCTTCTTGTTCTTTATCGTCTTCTATAGCTTCATCTATAGTAATCTGTCTATCACGCTGTTCTTGCTCTCTAGCTTCTTCTTTTTCTTTTTCTTCACGCCCTTCTTCCGCAAGAAGCATGTCAAACTCTACTTCGTCGGGGTCTTCTAGACGTTCTCTCTCAGCTTCGTTTTTTTCTTCCGCCTTATCTAGCTCTGCTATTTCAGCATCGTCTAATTCATCTGAGAACAAGTCAGGCTGTGTATCACCACGTTCCGCCCGGGCCCGCTCTTGTCTAGCGTCAAATTCTTCTTGTGTTTCCGGTTTGTCTTCGGTTTTAGACTTTTTACCTTTACCTGTTTTAGGCACTAGCAGGTCAACCACGCCTTGGAATATAGCACCGGCACTACCACCAATAGCACCTTCTTCTACTACACCCATTTCAAACATAACTTGGTCTGGGTTGTAACCCGCTTCGTTTAAGTTTTGTAAGATAGCAGCAGTGGCTTCCTGCGCGCCTTCAGATACCCCAGTACCAGCCATACGTTGTAGTTTATTACGTATACCCTTAGTAGTTTCGGGAGTAACTTTACCTGATAGTTTATCTAGGAACTTGGGCAGTCCGGGAATTTTTAATGTGCTAGCTAGTCTCCCAAGAGGTAGAAGTTCTGTAGCACCAATAGCAGCACCACGTAAGCTAGCTGCGCTTCTCTCTTCTTCAGTGGCACCATAGTCTCTAGCACGTTCGGAGGCTTCACCAGCACCAGCGCCAAGGGCTATAGCACCCGCAGCGGGTAGAGCAGCAGGGCCTAAGAAAGCCGTGGGTGCAAAAGCACCTAGAGAGCCAAGCCCTGAAGATACCTTATATGTGAGAGAGTCTTTGTCACCACCTTCAGGAGTAAACTTGTCAGCAAAGTCTTGAATCTTTTTACGCGCTTTGAGTTCGTTTTCTTCTTCAAGCAATGTAGCTGCACCGATAGCAGCAGTTTCTAACGTACCCACAAAGCCAGAAGCCACACCCGTGCCTAAGTTTTCAAGGAACCCTGCTTCTTCGGTTGCAGCAGCCCCATCAAGACTTCTTCCGTACTGCTGCTCTAACTCTATTTTTTGTATTCTTTTAAATTCATTAAACAGGCGATCAGCCGCAGCTTGATTTCCTTCTCGGGCTGCACGTGCAGAAGCCGATAATACTTCGTTTGATGTAGGCATCTATAAAGCCTTATGGTTTTTGTCCGAATGTTAGGAAGTCCGCCTTAGAAGCTGCGCTACTTAGCGGGATGTCCGTAGTATCTGTGGATGGTACTGATCCAATGCCTGACTGTTGTAGACTTTGTAGTTTAGGCATTCCTCCCATACTAGCTAGACTACTTCCAAGGTTTAACTTAGCTAGTTGAGGGTTTAGTTGAGCCATCTGCCTAGTAAACATCTGATTAATAGCTGCAGTTTCCGCATAAATAATTCCTGATATCATTTCTTCTGCGTTTTTGAGCATTCTTAATTCTTCATCTGTGGCTTTGTCGCCTTTAGCAATGATTTCTGTTGCTTGCGGCATTAAATCAGTAAGTTTTTCTGATGCCAATGTCTGCACGTTGTTCATATATTTAGCCCATACTGAGTTTAACTCTGTAATAGTAGTGGCATTTTGTATGCTAGCACGCAAAGCATTGGTAGATTCTATCTCCATCATCTTTAACAGTTGGTCTTGAACTTTTCCTTCAAGGTTCCCCTGTAGTTGCATCATGTTTTGTTTTGTGATTTGGTCGTTGTTAGCTAAACTTTCAAGGCTACCCAAAGCCGCTTTTTGTTGCCCCAGCATATCTTTAAGCATAGTACTAGTGCCGGCATCTATTTTCTCTGCGCGTTTATAGGACTCATCAGCATTTTTGATTGTATCATCTTTAAACTGGCGTGCACGCTTTATAGATAACTCATCTCTGCTCTGTTGTACTTGACGCATGCCACCTACGCCTGCACGTCTGAAGCCTTCTAGGTCTCTTTGTCTACGCTTCTCAGGGCTATCATAAGCTGCCTGCGCTGAAGCAATACCTGCGTCTGCCTTTTTTAAGTCGGCTTCTATCGCAGTTTTTCCATATAATGTATCTAACCTAGTCTGCTCAGCATCTCTTGCTGCCATAGGGTCTACATCAGCCATATCTTGTAGTTTTTGTTTATTCTCACTTCCAAATCTATCAGATATTATGTTCTCACCCGCTGTTGCAGCGTCTGTAACTGCTCTAGGGTTTACTTTCTCTTGCGCATCAGTAGCAATACCTCCTGTAACTGGGGGTATAACTGGCGCACCACCTTGAGGGCCCGCTTGAGAGCCAGCTTGAGAGCCAGCTTGAGGCATAGGGAGTTCAGGTTGCTCTCCTGTAGGAGTTGGTAAGAAAGGTTTATCCGTAGGGGCAGGAGTAGTAGTAGTAGTAGTAGGAGTTTGCAACATACCTAACCCCGCACGTAGATCATCGGGCGCGGCACTATTCTGAGCCATTCTTTGGTTCATCTGTCTTTTTTCAGCTTCTTTTTCGGCGCGTCTTGGCGCAATGTTCTGTCGCAGTTTTTCCTGTCGAGCATCCATGCGTTGCTGCGCTGCGTCTTGATTACTAAGCGGTTTAGCTAACGCTTGTTGTGCTGCTGGGGCTAGAGCTTCAAACTGCTTTCTGGTCAACCCCAAGTCTTTTAGTTTTTTGTCGCTTATTACCGTAAGGCCTTTATTATAGCCAACAATACCACCGCTAGCCATCATAGGGCGAGGAGCGCCACCACCCATAGCACTAGGCAGGCCAGCCATTGGAGGACGAGGAGCACCACCCATAGGAGGTTGAGGAGCACCTTGAGGCATAGGAGGACGAGGAGCACCTTGAGGCATAGGAGGTTTGCCACCACCCATAGCACTCATAATCCCACCTTGTTTTGGTGGTTGAGGCTTACCTTGTTGTTTAGCACGATTAGCTAGTATACCACCGGTCTGAGTGGTCATCTCGTTCTGCGTCATACCCATAACTTTTTGTTCTAGCTGGTCTTTAATAGTATTAGGGTTTGTTTGCTGCGCCATCTGTAATTCTTTTAACGCAGTATCTTTGTCTCTAGCTATCTTTTGAGTAGCCATTACATCAAGGAGGTCTTTAGATACAGTACTAGTCTTACCCTGCATCTGCATACTATCAGCTCTATCGTTAACCTGTTGGTCAAGTGTTCCCATTATCCCATCTAACATCTATGTAGTCTCCTCTACGACTTCTTCACTTAAACCAAGAGCCGATAGCAGTGCTTCAAGCCCGCCAATAGTATCAATATAATTTTGTAACTCACTAGGCTCACTATACACAGTTTGCGAGGCTTCGATTGGTAGTCCCTGAACAAGAGAGGACAAGTACTGAACCATCTTCTTATCATAATCTCGCTCTTCTCTAAACTGCTCATAGTCAGCCGCAATACCTTCTGAAGCAACGTCACGTTGAACTTGACCCGCCGCCGCTTGAGTTTCTAGGACATCGAATCCATATTTGTTACGCTGTTCTTGTGCAGATTTCATTCTATCTTGCTGAGTGTTAAATTGATCCATCGCTTTGTTGTAGCCCGCTGCTCTTTGCTCTGCCGACATATCACCAATGTTTCTTGATAGGTTGTTAGATCTTTCGGCACGTAGCAACGCATCCCTAGAACCACCAAATGCTCCCGCACGAGTCATAGCAGACCTATCACCCAAAGCATCAACTTGGCTCTGTCTGCGCATATCAGCAGCAGTACGGTCAATCACGGTATCTGTGTACGGGTTCATGTACGTATCAACTTGCTCTTGACTAAACGTGTCAGGAGTAAACCCACCCATGTCTTGAGTTACAGAGTCCCCCGATAGCGGATTGTTTAAATCTAGGATGCCAGTAAAGGCTTGATTTTGTAGTGTACTTGTACCGGCTGTTAGTGGGCCGTCGTAGGCTTCGTAAGGAGTCTCAGCTTCTGCCTGACCTTTTGCTAGATAGCCAGTAACATAATCCCCCGCCCAGTTAGCTAGAGATTCGTTTTGACCTAGTATTGTACCCGGCCCCTGAGTTTGGTCGTCGGGCATATCTTCGCCTACTACTTCGGCCCCAACCTCAAAGTTAGTTTTTACTGGTTTGTTTTTATATACAGAACCACCACCCGCATATTGCGCTAGTCCACCCTGCGCCATCTTAGGCATAAACTGCTGGGGATTAATTTGCTTACCTTGTTCTGGGTTGCCTGTACGCGCTGTACGTACTCCGTCCATCATACTATGTAACTGTTGTGCGCCTGCGTCAGAATTACCGTTGCCTAGGTGACTTACTACATCAGCAGGTATTACAAACTCACCATCACTCAAACGAGCTTCTTGATTACCATCAATACGTGCAGGTACATCATCTGCCATGCCATCAGTCTTACCACCTAAGTAGTAACCATTGTCCATAGACGCAAGTCCACCAGCAGCAAAGTTTTTGTTTTCTTCTGCTAGTTCAACAGCTTGTGCTTTAGCCTGCGCCTCTGCCTCTTCTATAGTAGGAATATCAGTCTTAGGTTTCTTGGCGTATATGCTGTCAGTGAAGTAGCGTCTACCTTTACCGCCCGGCCTACGCTCTTCGCCTTTTTGATACATGTCACCTGCCATGTTATCTTCACCGGACATTATACCTACGTTCCGCCCTGCAGTAGGAGCATCGGGTTGAGCTACTCGCTCTCTTACTTTTGTGAGATCTTCAATCTTACCTTGATAACCTACAGGCGGCTTTTTTGTGCCACTTAGGATGCCGTCACTAAGGCCAAGTTTGTTATTTAAATACATAGTGCCACCTACAGCAGCAACATCGGCTAAACTAACGTCGCTCATATCAAACGCTTTGCCTGTAACACTCTCAAAATAATCTAGCAAATTTGCCATTACTTGTCTCCGATAATCTTTAATATCTCATCTGTTTTGTCTTTAATAATACCGCCCTTAGCTCTATAAGCCGTGCCTTGGCGTTTAGGGTTAAGTATATCATTCAAAAAATTGTCTCCGTACGGGCTAGCAGCACTGTAAAAACTTTCTTGCTCTGCACTACCAAAGATACTATCAAAATCATAAGCCTGTGGGATCTCAACTTTGTCTCCCGGCTTGGTAGTTACCTGTCTTCCCGGAGCAGTAAATGCAT
>Ga0209533_1003875_pt1 | contig 13125 bp, 9 predicted proteins | sample COG_04_FD_184748 | JGI IMG/M metagenome (GOLD analysis project Ga0209533, IMG submission 184748) | Pelagic Microbial community sample from North Sea - COGITO 998_met_04 (SPAdes) (version 2) | ecosystem: Environmental > Aquatic > Marine > Neritic zone/Coastal water | place: Helgoland, sampling... | reverse complement strand
CTAAAACTAGAATTAGTGTATTTATTTAATAATACATAACATCCTATATATATTAATATTAATAATAATGCTAATATGATAGATTGGTTTGTGGTCATTTTTATATGTATATATATATATATATATATTATAATTGACTATAATTTTTAATTTTTTGGTCTTTATTATTTTAATTTTTTTGTTCCTTTTTTTCTTTATTTTTTTTGTCTATCATGTTAAAATTATGATTTAATAAATCAAATACCTTTTTAATTTTAGGATCTTTAATTTTTCCCTCTGTTGCTTTTTTATAATAATTAATAATTTGTTTAAACTGTCTAGTCGTTTGTATGTCATTTTTGCTATCAGATGATACATCTATGACAAAACTTTCCATAATAGTGCTTGGGTTTTTAGATTGAACAAAGTCTTTATAATATGTATTAAAATTATTTTCTAACATACCTACTGAATTTTCAATTTTATTAAATGCCTTATCACATCTTGGTATTATTTTTTTAACGTGTGATATGCTTGATATGATGATATGACTAAATTCTTTAATATCTACATCGGGACTGGTTATAATATTATATATATCTTTAGTGATATTTAATACAATCTTAAGAACCGTAAATATATACATACAAATTTTTTTATCATTTTGTGATTTATTTGTTATAATATTTTTAATGTTTAATGAACTAAAAGAGAATGGTTTATAAACATTTCCTGGAATTCTTTTTATAAAATTAATAGATTTAGATTTTCCATTTAATTTATCATTATATTGTATGATATTATTACATGTTAAAATACATTGTTTTATTTCTTCTTTATTTTTCAATTCTTTATAATGATCGCATAATATTTTTTTATATTCATCATTTTCATCACTTTCATCATCTGTTTGAATAAATTTAATATCATTTAATTTATTAACGAATGTATCAATTTCATCACAAGCTTTGTTTTCTGCCGGATTGTTTATAACACATTTTCGTATTATATCATCAACCGAACTTTGAAGAATTTTAATAATAGATATAATATTTAATTTCAGTTTATTATATTTTGGTAAAATAATATTATAGTCTGGCATTTCAGTTCCGATCATCTGATTAAACATATGAACAACATCATCACTATCATTTTTATTTAATTTTTTGCTTATTTTCTTAATTTTACAACTCCTCATGTTAAAAATTAGATAATATGAATTATTATATATAATTATATAATAATTTACTCATTATTTTAAATACATAATATATTTATACTTATATAAATATGAATATTAACAAAACCATAAATGAAAGAGAAGTGTTATATAGCATTGTAAATAACACCTCTGTTATATTAAAAAGAAAACTAACAATGAATGAAATCAGAGGTCTGATAAATTATTATAGGAATATAAATATTAAAAATATTAAAAATAGGAACCCCATAGATGTTATTTCTAAAGGATTTATAAATAGATTACATAATAGATCTACAGTAGAATCTATAAATATACACGAATTAATGAAACAACATCTAGGATCGATAAAAGGATTAGATGAGAAAGATATATATACATCAGAAGAATGTCCACAATATAGTATAAAATCAAAACCTAAGTTAAAAAATGTAGACAACGGAAGCGGTGATAATAATACTTATTCTACTTATGTAAATAACGAATCTGCAACATCCTCAACGTCTGCAACATCCACATCAACCGAAAGCACAATAGCACTAGACACTAGTAATATATATAGTAATTATTTGAAAACATCTTCTGGTATTAGGGAGAGAGAACAAAGTATATATTTATTATTAGATTCAAAATATAGAAATTTAAGCACCGAAAAAAGTGTATTCAAATGGTCTGTATCTAATACTAATAACACAGCTCAGGGGTCTGTTAACACATTGGTTGATAATATGAGCAATATTGTAATGGTTCAATTTGATAAATTTAATATTCCTTATACTCCTTCTGCGGAAAATATATATAAAAAAGTAAGTTTATATATAAGAGAATTCTCTTCGATGTCTGTTTTAATGCATCCGGATAAAAGATATCATATGTTATTCGATTCGACTATAAAAAACGATCAAATAGAATTATCCCCTATTAACTCTGATGATTCTAAATTTAGATTTCATTCTCCTATTAATATATTAGACTCTCTTACTTTATCATTTAGATCTCCTTTTGAAGATATTAAATTTAAAAAAGATAGATATTATGTTACATTAGAATCAATAGATGAAAAAACAACATACATACATTTTACAGAAGAACATGAGATAGTAGATGGTGAATTAATATATATAAAATACTGGAAAACTAATAATCCATCACAGGATAAAAATGTTATCGATATGATAAATAGAGAAACCGGACACACTGTTGGTAATATTGATAATATCACACTATCCATAAATATAGACACAACAACAGCAGATATAGATTTAACAGAATTATGCGAGTGTTTCGTAGCATCTAGAAGATTAATTATTCCGCTGAGGTTTATATATATATTATAATTTGCATAAATTATAATTTTATTTAAATAAACAAAACATAATAAACTATAACTATCCAAAATAGAAATATGCCTCGCTCGCAATCCACCAACAAGAAAAATAAATTAAAGACGAATAAGAAAAAGACAAATAAGAAAATTAACAAACTGTTAAATAATATTGCAAGTGTATTAGTTGATAAGGTTGACACTGTCGATGTTGTAGTAAATACAGTTGCTAATGTTGTAAAAGAAACAAAGAAGCATCATCAGAAACATAAGCATAAATTATCTACAGATCTTAATATTCACCTATCAGTACCAAGGGTTAGAAATCATTTAGATAAAAGAAATATTAATGCTGATATTGAAAAGGCTTGTAATGAAATTAGATCGTTACATCTAGATGGTAAAGAATGTTCTTATTCTGATGATACTACTAATTTATTAAATAGATCTTATATGGAAAAAAAATACAAACCCGATAAATCTACCACAGTGGATAATAAATTAGAACTTGTGTCTAAATTGAGAAAGAGATTTAGTAACACATCTTCTGTATGTCTTACTATTTGTTTAGATTATGTTATTCAAGAATTGGTCAGAGATGCTATGATCACTGCTAAGGAACAAAAAAAATCAATTATTAGAGTAAACCATGTAGTTAATGATCGTCTTAAATATAATAAAGTATATAATCTTGTTAAAAAATTACCAGCGGTTGTTGAAGCTGCTGAGCCTGTTGAAGCTGTTGAAACAGTTGACGCAGTTGAAGCAGTTGAATCTGTTGAAGCAGTTGAAGTGGTTGAACCTGTTGAACTTGATGAACCTGTTGAACTTGTTGAACATTCTTCATATTCTGGTTTTGAATTTTATGTAAATAATATCTGTAAATATGTTAAGAATGGTTTAACCCAACTTGATGAAAAGTATAATTCCATTAGAGTTAGTAAAGATATTAGAAAATTCTGTTCAGATGTAGTTATCCAACTTATCGGATTCTTTTCGCCATTGATTTTACTAAGTATGGAAAATGCAAATGTTAAGACAATTAATGATTCAATTATTAGATTTGTATTTGAATTCTTTTTACATATTAATGATGATAGAAATTCTGGTTTATTAGAATTTTTAGATAGTAAAATGGTCTTGTATAATCAATAATCAATAAAATGCAGTATATTTATTTTTTTTTCTTTATTATAATTATGAATAAAAAAAAATCAAAGACTAAGACTAAGACTAATACAACACAGAAACCAAAAGCAAAATCAAAAGCAATACAGAAACCAAAAGCAAAACCAAAAGCAAAACCAAAAGCAAAATCAAAAGCAATACAGAAACCAAAAGCAAAAGCAAAAGCAAAACCGAAGCCAAAAACAACACAGAAACCAAAAGCAACACCAAAAGCAAAACCAAAACCAAAAGCAACACCAAAAGCAAAACCAAAACCAAAAGCAACGCCAAAAGCAAAACCAAAAGCAAAACCAAAAGCAAATCCGAAACAAAGACTATCTAATGATATAGACTATTTTGACAACAATGGTACTACTATGATATGCAACGGTGCTAAAAAAAACATAATAGAATGGATGGGAAAATGTATTAATCCATCTCTTGATAATAAACATAATAAAGAAGCTGTTGATATGATTTATAACACCAAAAAATATATATTAAAACATTGTAACTGTGTTGATAATAATTATAAAGTTATATTTACAAGCGGTGCTAGTGAATCTAATAGTATGTTATTTAGATCTGTTGTTGATTCATATTCAAAAATTACAAAACATATTCCTCATATTATAACAAGTTCTATAGAACATTCATCAATTATAAAATGTTGTGATTATTTATCAGAAAATAATAAAATAGAATTAACATATATAACCCCTGACAAATATGGAATAATAAACCCATTAGATGTGGAAAAAAGCATCAAAGATAATACGGCTCTGGTTAGTATAATGCACGCCAATAATGAAATTGGTAGTATAAATGATATAAAGTCTATAGGATCTATATGTAAAAATAAATCTATTCCTTTTCATTCCGATATGGTTCAAACATTTGGTAAGTATAAAATAGACATACCTTCTCATAATGTCGATTGTTTTTCTATGAGTTTTCATAAATTATACGGTCCTATGGGATTAGGTTTGATGGTTATATCATGCAATCTAATGAATGGATATGAATTAAAAAGTCAAATATTTGGCACACAACAATATAAATTAAGAGGTGGTACAGAAAATGTACCCGCAATATCATCCGTAATACCTTGCATTGCTAATTGTTTTTTAAAAAGAGGTTTAAAAAATAAAGAACTTTATAATAAAAAAAAATATATAATTAATGGTTTGTCTAAGACATTTGATTATATAAAATATGACGATATAACTACAAAAACACATATAGACACATACAAAAATATAGGATTTACCATAATAGGGCCTGAATGTGTATCAAGATATAGTTTACCTAATACATTATTGTTATCTTTTATAAGTACTAAACTAATATGTAATTTAAAAATTAAAAAATATTTATCTGATAATAATATTATAATATCAATAGGATCAGCCTGTTCGGACGTTGATAAGAAACCATCACATGTATTATCATCTATAAGATTAAATCCATTAATACAAAAAAGTGTTATAAGAATATCTATGTCTGATTATACTACAAAAAAAAGTATAAATAATCTGATAAAAATATTAATTGAATCAATACATAAACAAATGTAATTTTTACTTACCCGTATGTTTTTTACATCTTTTAGTGTCATGGTCATATGTTTTAGCACCACATATCAATCCTTTCCGTTTACCACTTTTAAAAATATATAAACATTTATCATTATCATTATCATTATCATTATCATTATCATTATAATTATCATTATCATTATAATTATCATTATCGTTATCATTATCGTTATCATTATCGTTATCATTATCAGAATCACTTGCTGCTAATTCGTTAGCAAAATAATTATCTAAATCATCTACTGCTACATCTACTGCTACATCTACTGCTAAATCATCTGCTGCTAAATAATTATCCGGCAATGGATCTAACTTTTCTACATCTAGTTCATTAAAATTATTAATAATATCATCATCATCATCATCATCTATATTGATCGACGATGAGTTTGATTTATCTTTTATCATATCATTATATAAATCATTAACAAGACTATCCCTATCTGGTATATTATCATCAATGTTTGTGCTTTCTTGATCGTTAGAAATGATTAATTCTTCATTTTCTTCTATGGGTATTAAATCAGATCTAGATATATTTAACGTATCTATTTTTTTTTTTAATTTATGATTTTTTTTCTTAGAGAATTTTTTTAATATATCTAAATCAATTTCATTTGAATTAGATTTTTTTGATTGTGGGGTTGATTGTTTGTATTTATTATTTTCTTCATTATTTGAACTGTCTGATTCATTTTTATTTTTATTTGAATAAAAATCGTCGTCGCTTATTTCATCAGTGTTGTAATATTTGTATATTTGATAAATGAGCAATATTATTAATATAATTACAATCACGATAAGGATAACATTTACTGCTTTTTTATATCCTTTTTTTATAGGTTCTTGTTCTGTTTGTTGTCCTGTTTGTTGTCTTGTTTGTTGTCCTGTTTGTTGATTTGGTCGTTGATTTGATCTTTGGCCCGTTCCTTGTCTCTGTCTTGGTTTTTGTTGATTATTTGGATTAATGGCGTTTAATACTGAAGAATCTATATCGGGTGTTATAGTGGAATTATATCTATCTTGATTTTTATTCATTTTTAATTTAATATATAAATGTATATATACATAGTTTAAATGTATAATATTAAAGATTATAAAAAATTAATAAATGATTATAATAAATCTATAAATAATTATGTGAACAAGATACCTCATATATCACAAGTATATAATGATATATCTGATGATATAAAAAATATAATAATTGATATTAATAATAGCATTTCGTCATTAAGTATTATATCAAACAGAAATAGTTTTATGAATTTTTTAGATACTTCTAACTTCATAAAACTAAATATAAATAAATCAAACAAGTTAATATATGAAAACACTATATTAGAAAATAATATAAGCGGTATATCTAGCGATTATATATATAATTTGAATAAATTGATAGAAAGTATAAATTATTATAAAACTACATATATTACATATCATAATATGTATATTGATTATATATACAAGAGGTATATAAATTATTACAAAGATTTGACTATTGATGATATTAATGATCTACTATCAAAATACAAAAATTTATATGAATTTTATATTTATTTTATTTCTAATATTATTGATTCTAAGCATAATGATAAAATATTCATTGATATATCTAATAAAAAATATTCATTACTGAATAAATTGAATGTGAATAATAAACATTTAACTCATAATAAAGGTGTGATGTTGCAAAAATTTGGACTCCGACCTATAATTAATAATATTTCAGAAGAGAAGATAATGGAACGTGTATTGAAGAAGGAGTTGGTATATGATAAGAATAATATACACACTTATGGTGGTTCCGTATCTAATTATTCCAAACTCGATGAATTATTTAAATTAAGTAAGATCGGTATATTTTTAATAATAAATATAACACCCGATGCATTGGAATATAAATATTCTAAAATTACAAATAATTATAATAATTATAAAGTTAATAGTGGAATAACATCTAAACAAATTGTTGATTTAACTACAAATATAAAATTAGATAAATCAAATAATATAAAAAAAATAGATATAAGATATATTAAATTAGGAGATGTAACATCAAATAAATGGGTTGTATTAAAAACATTAGACGGTGTTGGTTTTACCTTAATGGGATTTGACTCTATACATGTTATGGTTAATAAATATTTGATAGATAAAATGTATAGAGGACCTTCTCTAAGTATTGATAACTATAATAAATACCATTCTGATATATTATATAATAATATAGATGATGTTGTAGTAATACCAGTAAATGATAATAATTATAATAATATAAAAATATTAAATAATATATCAAATAAAATATCTCTAACAATTAATAATTACATATTAGATCAATTATCTAATAATAAAATAAAATCTCTAAAAGATATATTTAATATAATAGACAGTAATGAATTTGATAATATATGTATAGATGTATTAATCAAGTCTTATGATATTAGCGAAGAATCTACTCAATTATATGCTTCGTTTTTATTATATTCTAACAAAGCCATTGAATCTTTTATTAAATCTTCTAAAGATGGTATTATAAAATCTAATATCAATCAATCTATATTTAGTACCAAGGAACGAAGTTATATTAATTCATTTTTATATAAAAAAATAAAAGATATAATTGATTCGTCTGCTAATAAATCTTTTTCTATATCAAATAATTTATTCGATAATTTATCATTAAAGAAATCAATATTAAACATTCTAGTATAAACATTATAATAAACATTATAATATAAATAAATAAACATTAAGTAAAATATAACATAAATATAAAAATGGAAAAGAAATCTGACAAAAAAATAGAAAAGAAAAAACCCGGAAGGCCTAGGAAGAATCCTATCAAAAAACCAATGAAAAGAAATGGTATTAGCAAAACTCCTATGAATAATGAAAATTATATTGAAATGATATATGACAAACCATCCGTATTTAAGAAGTTGTTTTATTTATTCAAATCTATGGCAGTCAGTGATATATGTATCGAATTTGACAAAGATTGTATATATATAATAACGGCTGATCATTTAAAAAAATCTCATATAAGGGTCAAGATATTTTCTAATAGAATAAATCATTATTATTGCGAAGATCCTCATAGGATTTATCTTAATCCCCGAAATATGGAAAAAATAATCCAAACATTAGATAAAAATTATATATCTATTGCTTTTATTATTAAAAAAAAATCAACAAGAAGTATATTAAATATATTATGCAAAAATGAAATTAATATAGATGACTATAGAGAAATTGATATATTAGAACCCAATGAATCATCAGAAGATGTAAAATACGATATAGTTAATTACCCTATAAAATTTACACTACCTGGTAAATATTTTAAAAAATTAATAAGCGATATGAGTTCATTTTCTGATATATGGTCTATAACAAAAATTGGTAAAAATCATTTAACCTTTAAATACATAAGCAGAGACAAGACCGTAAAGACACGACATATTGTCAAATCTCCGAAAGATATAAAATTAATATCTACAATTGCAGATGATGATATATTTTCATCGTCTGTTAGAATAGATTATATCAAACCTATTAGTAATTCATTGATATCCGAAGAAATAAATATAGCAGTAGATAATAAAAAAAATATGATAATTAATATAGAAATAGATAAACAAAATAATAAACCAAGTATACTAGTATCAGTCAATACGGATATTATTAGATTTGATTAGATGTTTTTTAATTAATTTTATTTGTTCATGTGACTTTATGTAATAATATTCTATTTTAATTAAATGATCCATAAATAAATATTCTATATCTATTAAACATTTTATATATTTATACAGTATTTGTTTTTCTAATTGCTTATCCTTTTGCTTATCCTTTTGTTTGTCTATTTGTTTGTTTTTTATAATTTTTATATCTTTGTTTAGTTTATCTTTTATTGTTTTCATTTGTTTGTTAATTTTTATTTTTTCATTTTTATCTAATTGTGGGTATTTATAGGTGATATAATTAAAATTTACAAATTGTTTTTTATTTATTTTTTGTAGCTTAAGTAATGTAATACACAATTCTTTAATATTTGAAGGTACTTTCTTTTTACCAATTTTATATTTAAAATATTTGTAACCTTTGGGTATTTTATGTTGTATATAACACAAATCACTAGATATATAAACAGGTCTTGATTTTGGATTATTTTGTTTGTATTTGGCTATAAGATATTTTATCAAATCCATTATTGATAAATCTAGAGGTTTTTTTAAATAATATTCATTTACAAGCCTGTATATAATATCATCAATTGATTCGTTTAGTCTATTAGTGAGTATATCTTTTTGTTTATTTATTTTGTTCTTTTTATTTTTATCTACAAAGGTTATAAATAATTTAAGATTTAATATTTTTAATAAATCTTTAGCATTCATATGATCATACTTCTTCGCGGTTTCTAATTTAATAATTTTATCATTAAGTCTCAATTTAACAACATTACCAATAACGTGTTTTTCACCTCCTACTGTAATGAGTACAGATTTTATTGGTGAAGTATATTTACATAGCATATTATATTATGTAAAGATTGAATATATTATATTATATATTATATAATATTTCATATTCATATTTCATATTTCGTATGTCGTCCGCAACAATTTTGAACAATATCAAAAAAAGAATAAATAATATGGGTTATGATCTCATAGAAACTAAAAAATTAGAAGATAATTATATATCAATATCTTCTAAGAATAATAATTCATATAAGTATTTTGTTCTTATATTATCAGAAGATTATATGAAAAAAAAAGAAAGTTTTAAAAGTCTATTATCGATATTTAGCGATTCTAAAGAATTAGACATAGAAGTTATATCAGCATCGTCGTTTAAAAACACAATAAAACAAGAAATAAAATTAAGATCAGATACATTAAAAATAAAAAGATTTGATATAAATAAATTTATTATAGATCCTTCAAATCATTTTCTAGTACCAACGAATATTGAAATCATTAAAGAAGAAAAAGAAAAAAAAAATATATTAGAAGAATTAAAAATTGATTCATATGATAATTTACCATATATATATATAAACGATCCACAAGTAATAATTTATGGTGGAGAAATTAATGATATATATAAATCATTAGAAACTCATAATAATGGATACTCTTTAGAATATAGGTTAGTTGTTCGTTCTAACGATTCTTAGTCCCTTTATTACCCAACGCTTTTCCGTAATTTTTTTTATTTTGTGATATATTTTCTGTTATTAATATTTTTTTTTTTAAATCTTCTAGTGTTATTTTATCAAAATAACTAAATTTATGTGTCTTATACAATGGTCTATGCGTGATATATCCTAAATGACTTACATGTTCTAAAAGTTCTTTACCATCCAATCCATATTTTTTCCATATTAAATTTTCCAGAGCACAGTCATTACATAAGCAAAAATTTATCTTTTTATCGCTATTATTATTTTTGTGCATTACTAGTGATCTTTCTACAATATTATAATAGAATAATTTTTGCTCCATGTCATCTCCATCGATATATTCTAGATTATGAATATTTTCCCTATTCACAATCAATCTAACTTCTGTAGATGTAATCCCAGGCCATGGTTGTATAAATATTTCACATTTAGAAAATCTAGACCTAGAGCGTTTATAATCATCTAATAAATCTACTTTATATATTTTTGCTGTCTCTGCGAAGTCTCTGTTTATAGTTTTATATATACCATCAATTTCATCTCTAATTTTTTTAACCTCTAAATCTGTATTATCACCACCATATTGATGTCTGTATTTTATCATAGACAAACATGGATTCATAATATCCATCCATATAAGCATCATAGCATTATTCCAAGAAATATCAAGATCTGTAGGTTCTCCGTTGCTATATATATCTGACCTAATATCTGATATAAATGCTACATCTCCTAGTTTTGAAAATAGTCTAGCATAATCACTATCCATGTAATCTTCGATAATATAGATTTTATATTCATCTTGTTTAATAAAATCTATAATATCATAACCCTCCGGCATTTCATTACATTTTATTGTATATCCACTTTTAATATGAACAATATCTTTATGTTTTATATTTCTATGTGATATTGTTTTATTATTTATATATATTTTTAGGTCGAATTTATTAGGATCTATCAATATAAATATAAGGTCAGGAAATAATGATTTCAAATAATGTGTTTTATGACCTGGTGACGATCCTGCATATATAACATATTTTATTTTTTTTTCATCTCTAATTCTTGTTAGAAATTGAAGTTCGTTTAGAAATAATTTTCTCTGTCCATTATGAAACCCGAATTTAATATAACCATTCTTTTCTCTATATTCTAACTTATGTTCTAGTTGGTCAAATCTTTCTATAGGATCATATAATTTTGTATCATCAATTGCATTTTTTATAATTGATGACAAATGTTTATTATTATTTGCTATTTTATTATATATCTCATATGATTTATCAGACTTATCAGACTTCTCAGACTTATCATATCCCTTTTGTAATATTATGAAAGAATTTAATGATGAATAATCCTTATCGTGTTGATATAGTTTATTATATTTCAAAGGTTTTTCGTTTTTATATATATTTAACATATCATTAAAACTAGTCACCTCTCCAATATCAAACCCCTTCTTTTCAAACAATGAGCATAAATATTCTATATTAACTAAGTATTCATCGTAGTCAGATGTACTAAATGGTACTTTTACGCTTATTTTTTGTCCGCTTTTTGTTAATGTTTTATTTTTATATTTTTTTGTTAATCTGTATTTAACTACAGGACCTTCTCTAACTTCGTGTTTTTTTTTATCTTTTAACAAATTAAATATTTTATTACCATCGAATCCCATAATCAGTACAACACATTTATCACCTGTTAAATTATCTACTAAATTAACAAAGTTTTTTAGTTTAGCATCGGATCCTGCCATATAATGTAATGCAAAATTACATATAACAGCATCCATTTTCGTATCACCTACTAATTGTTCAACGTTTTTTAATGTTTTCTTATATGATGTATTTATATCATTTAAACTAGTATATATTATGGGGAGTTTTTGTTTATTTTCCATCCCTCTTTTTCTATCTAATAATGTTATCAGAGCTTGTATATCTTTATCCATAAATATTATATTCTTATTGTTATTAGACACATGTCTATATATATCCTGTCCTTTACCACATGCTAAGTCGATAACATATTTATGATTGGAAATATATTTTTTCATAAGATTTGTCTTGATAAAGTTATGAAAATTTATAGAATTTTTATAAATTTCTCCCTTAGTTTCTTGAAAATATCCACTATTATTAGAATCAGAAGTTATATCTTCAATTGTTAAAGGATTCAAAGATTCCATATAAGTAGATTCTGCTATATTGAAATCGTTCCCGAAATATCTACCAGATTTTAAATCCTTTTCTCTATCGTGTCTTATTTTAATAATCTTCCACCAGGGTATTCCTTTTTTATGAGTGGACAACATCTCGCATACTTTACCATCTATTGATTCTTCCTTCTTGGGATGTAAATAAATATATGCCATTGGGAAATAAGTGGGAGAAAATTGTATTGGAAAATAATTAGAACGATGAATGTTATTAGGAAATAACTTTGTATAATTCTTAACCATAATTATGTTTTTATTATGAAATAACCTATTATTAATACCATTAAATAAATAATATATATCATACTTATTAGTATTCTTAACACTAAATGTATTACATATATCCTTTATTTCATCTTTCGATATAATAGATGATACATTCTTAACTAGAAAATCAATAGTCAATTGATTACTGGGTTTCCATTTTAGTGATAT
>Ga0209533_1003872_pt1 | contig 13128 bp, 17 predicted proteins | sample COG_04_FD_184748 | JGI IMG/M metagenome (GOLD analysis project Ga0209533, IMG submission 184748) | Pelagic Microbial community sample from North Sea - COGITO 998_met_04 (SPAdes) (version 2) | ecosystem: Environmental > Aquatic > Marine > Neritic zone/Coastal water | place: Helgoland, sampling... | reverse complement strand
TTTATTTAATTTTTCAATTAATTCAACACATTCATGACAAGATTCATTACAAGATTCCATTATTATATTTTTATTTATATTTATAATTTTAAATCAAATTTATTTTTCAAATATTTAAATAATATATATATATGGATCATTCTAAAATGGATAATTCAACAAATTCAAATCCTTGCACTGATAAATTAACAGATATAGAATATTTAGAACATATGATTCCTCATCATCAAGTAGCAATAGATATGTCAGAATTATTAAAACCAAATACAACTAATCCTGTTATGTTACATTTATGTAGAGACATTATAAGAAAACAAGGCTATGAAATTTGGGAAATGGAAATTATGAAAATAAATTTACCTGATACAGTTTTTACAAATGATAAAGGTAGTAAACCATATTATAAAACTAAATTAGAAAGATTTTATCCAAACTTATCTAAATCAAAAGATGGTGATTGTAATCCATTATTTTTTAAACCAGATGATCATATGGAACACATGGAACACATGGAAATTAATGATCGTAGTTACCTTGAACACATGATTCCTCATCATCAAGTAGCGATAGATATGAGTAAAAGATTATTATTACATACAAATAATTCATATTTAATAGATTTTTGTAGAAAACTTATAATAAATCAACAAGGTGAAATTTTTTATATGAATAATTTATTAAAAAATACATTTAATTACCAAAGTGAATTATTAAAAAATATTAAATATCAGTAATATTCATCATAATAGGATAATGATCTGAATAATATATATTATTTTTAACTGAATAATCTACAATTTTATTATATAAAATATTATTATAATCTATAAAATAATCAAGTTGTTCACTATATCTTCCAGGAAATGTTATTAAATTATCATAATTATATTTAATAGATAATTTATCATTTTTTTTTAGTATATCTTTTATAAAAGGTGTATGTAAATTTAAATCACCTAATATTAAACATTTATTTATATTATTTTCATTAATATAATTTAATATTTGATTAAAATGTATTTCAGCTGTATTTTGATACATTAATCCAATTCTATTAAATGAACTTTGTAAATGTGTATTTATTATATTGTATTCTAAATTATTTATATTTATTTTTATATGTTGTAAGCCTTTATTTGTAAATGAACATGTTAATTTTAGTTTATCATATTTTTTAAAATATGATAAACATATGGGATATTTTGAAATAGTTAGTAATCCTGAATTTTCACCGATGCAATATTTTAAATTTGTTGGCGGTTGAGAATAATATAAATTTAAATCATTTAAATTATTTTTTATCATATTTAATATAGATATTTCCCAAACTTCCTGTAAACATATTACATCAACATTTTCATCGATTAATAAATATCTTATATATTTAGAAATATTAATATAATTTATATGATTATAATGAAAAAATAATCCATCAATATTATATGAAACAATTTTTAGATTTTTTTTATTTATTAATATATTTTTATTTGGTTTAATTATTGTTGAAATATATTTTTTTCTTGAACATAAATTATAAATTTTATAAAATAATCCCCATAACATTTATATATTTTATATTTATATTTAAATATTTTATATTTACACCTTTTAAATTTTAAGGTGAACACTTAAATTATTATTTTTGTATAATTTTAACTAAATCATCCATAACAATTATTTTCTACTCTTTCTGGATGAGGAGGAAGTTCTTCACGTGATGGTCTAATCCATTTTTGTCCTTGCTGAAACATACTATTATTTATCCATCTATTACCGATTACTCCAAATTGTAATTGTAAACCCCCGCCAACATATATCGCTCCTTTACTTAATTCTCTCTTAATAAAATCACAGAGTAATAATCCATAACCTCCACAAGATACTAACGCAATATCAAACTCTAACTTTTGAATATCTTTCTTCATTATATTGAATGTCTCTATCCATGAAGAATGTAAATGATTCCCTGCTAAGGTATTATAACCTTTATAAAAAACGAAGTCTTGTCCATCCAGAAATACTCTCTTACCTGAGAATATCTCAAAGTTGTTTTTTAACTGTATCATAAATGAATCAACAAATGGATTGATAATTAATATCCTTTTGCCCAATAAGTGATGACTCCAAGGGACTATATCAGCATAGAGTAAATGGTGAGGTTCAACTACTCGGTTATGTATTTTATTTAACTCGTATTTCTTAGTAAAGTATTCTTGTTCATTTACACATAGAGTAGGAAAACAAGCAAGAGCATCACAAAATTTAATTGAGTCATTATACTTAATATAATAATCTTTTACTTGTTTATCTTTTGTGGTGTAAATACCAGCATTATTACTCAGAGCAGTTAAATTTTTAAATATATTGAAATGTATGAAATGTAAAGTTCCAGTAGAACAGGTATCACCTAATCGCGCGATGTGAAAAGGTTTCCCTTCTTTAATTTTATTTATGATAAATTGATTACCTTCTTGCATTGTTCCTACTTCCATTTATAAATATAACAATAATATTCTTTTTAAATATATTAAGACTAATATAATATATAATATTAAATGAAAACATACATAGTTAAACCGAAATATAAGAAATCATCTTTATCTAATGAATATTGGACAAATATTATCAATGAGAAACAAGTAACACTAATTGTTTCTGTTCAATGGCGATGGAGTTCATTTAATATAAATTTAAATGATGAAGAAAAGAAGATAGTAGAAGAATGTGAACATTTATTATTAAGTGATTATGATTATGATTTTATAGAAACTGATGATGGTTGTGAAAGATTTATTGAAATTAAAGATGAAAATAATTATACAGAAAAGGATCTTAACTTAATTTATAAATCAATATATGAAGATTTAGAAGAAGAATATTATGATGAAACTTATATGGAAGAAAATGGATGGGATTTATCAGACACAACATATGAAATCACAGGTGGAGTTGAATTAGAAGAAGATATTTAAATATTATAAAATAATATATTTAATAATTTTAATGGATTAAAATTACATGCGAAGATCAATATAAGATCTTTGGCGGATTACCATCTATGACAGATTAAGATTACATTTAAATTTGATATGTTGTTATGTTTAATTTAAAATTAACAATATGTCATACATTACTAAACCAATCTTTTCAGACGATAATAAAGGTGATCCTAAATATATGTGGAAAGATCCTTTGCGAATGGATAAGTGGTTATTACAACCACTTCCAAATCATAAACATGTTCACCTTGAAGATGAAAATGGTAACATTATTAAAATAACTGTTAATGAATACAACTACATTCAAAATCAATCACAAATGATATTTTGTAGTGCTAATAACTGGCCAGTTTATTGTATTGAATTTGTTTGTATGAAGTCTGAAAAGACTCCTGAAAAAGATATCATAAATTTACTTAAAAGCAAATATCAAGATTAAAAGACGTTCACAGCATATACTGGTTCTATTTCTATTCTATTAACTGTATTATATTCTTGACACAAAGCTAATTGATGAATACATGGCATAAAATGAATGAAAAAATTATACCGACTATTATGTAATATATTATATTTTTGACTTATTTTTGTTCTATAATTACCATAAAAACAGCCATTGAGTGTTAATAACATTATAAAATTTATAAAACTAATAATAGATATATATTCTGATAAATTTAATAAATTACTAGGCAAATTTTTTTCATAATTGCATTTAGTTAATAAAGGATCAATTAAACAATTACAAGTAGAAGTATTTTTTATTACACAGTTATTATTGTATATAGTTGTATAATTATAATAATAATCTTTACACATTAAGTTATCTTTACATGCATTAATTTTATTAGTAAATAAGATATCATCATTAAATATTGTTAATTCTTTATTAATAATAATACCTGAGAATATTAAATTTAAAATAAATTGTATGGAAAATATTTTAAGACATCCAGTATAACATTCACCAAAACCACTTAATTCATATGTTCTTCCGAATAAACAATATGGGAAAAAACAACCCATAGATAAAGAACACATATTATCAAAACATGATAATAAATCATTAAATTGATTTATTCCGTTATCACTTAATTTTTGATATTGATACATATATATGTTATAAAATAAATATTTTTTTATATAATAATAAATATGGAAGATTTTAACTTAGATGATTTAATAAATAGTGATTATATTATTCCTATTGCTGTATTTATTATAGGAATATGTATATATTTAGGATATACATATTATATGAAACAAACTGACATTAAAGAAATAAATAACAATATTGAAAATGAAGATGAAAAATTACAAAAAGAACAAGTAAAATTTAATGACGATTTTATAGAAACAGATGGTTTTATGGGTGAAAAAGAAGGATATGTATTTAAAAATGGTGAAAAGGGAACAGGTTATTATTTAGATAAGTAAATATCTTTAAAATAATTTAAACATAATAATATAATTATGAGTATGAATTTAGAACAAGAAATTCCTAAAAATGAATTACAATATTTTAAAGAAAAAGTTAAACATTGGTTGGCAATCGATAAACAAGTTTCTGATCTAGAAAATCAAATTAAAGATATTAAAAAAGTTAAAAAAGAATTAATGCCTGAGATAACTAAATTTATGGTACAATATAATATATCTGATTTAAATACAGAAACAGGTAAATTAAAATGTTCAGAAAGAAAAACTAAATCAACTTTAAGTAAAAATTATATAAGAATAGAATTAGAAAAAGCTCTTGGAGAAAATTCTGATAAAATAGATAGTTGTATGAATCATATTTTAAATAATAGAGAAATTAAAAGTACATATGTATTAAGAAAAGTTAAAAATTAAAATATAGTTACAGCATATTCTACTTTTTTAGGATCTAAAAATATACCAGGGACACTTGCTATTCTACATCCTTTATAATCATTCCGAACATCAGATGTTTCACATAATTCAGTTAATCCACCTGGTGTTAAATCTCTAAAACAAGCACCAACATGGGATTCTTTACCAGTCGTAGAACCTGGTCTTAACATACAATTATATGTAGTTGTTAAACCATTTGGTGATTTATCTATTTCATACATATCTTCGCAATCTTCTTCTGAATGTACTGTGCAAGATGAATTTTTATCATTTTTTACACTGGGATTAGGATTACATACATTATTAAATCTGCATAATTGAGGATTCATAGGTAAACTTAAAGTCGCTTTTCCACTTGGAGATGCTTTATTTAATTTAGATTGAAGAGTTTGTTCGTCTGGTGACACACAATTATAAAATACATTCCCATTTGAGGGTTTTATTGCCATATTAAATAAATCATCACCATATGTTTTCGCACTATATGTATTTAAGTCTGGACATGTTGGTGAATTTAATATATATTTATTACAAACAGGTAATATACTTGTGTATTTATAACAAGATTTTGGACATTTGTTTCCAAGTTGACTAGTATTAAATATAGATCCACTTCCATTTGTATTAACTTTTTGTTTATAAAAACAATCACCATATTCACTAGATATTTTTTCTCTAACATTAATTGAAGTATTCTTATCATATAAAATATCAACTAAACCACATAATTCTTTTGGTGTTGTTGGTGATAATTCATTGATTAAAGATTGATTATTAGATGAATCTGTATCAGATAAATCACCTACAAAATTTACACCTAATAAATTAAAATCAAATATATCTCTATTTTTATTTGCAACTGTTAAAGTATCAGTTGATGAACTAGGTGATGAATTAATACCTAAATTTTTATAAAATATTTTATCATTAGAATCAACACATGTATTTAAAGTTGATTTATTTACATTTTGATCAGGTTCATTATATATACCTTTTTCATCCAATGTATCTAATACATTTTCTTTTGGTCTGTCATCTTTTTTTTCTTTTTCATAAAGTATTAATTCATCTTTTAGAAATCCTGGTAATATGTTAAAAACTGGTACATCAGATTGCCCTTCAACTACTTTTGATTTCCACAATAATATAATAAAAAATAATATTAATAATATGATATTAATCAACAACATATATATATTATTATTATAAATTTTTTCTTATTATATATATAAATGGACAATATATATTTATATTTAATATTAATTGTTTTAGTAATTATTATTTTATATTTTGTTATAGATTATTATAGTGAAGTATTTGATATAAATAAAATTTATGAATTTCATGATGTCATTGATAATAATCAAATTGAAGAATTAATAAGGATTGCCGCTCCTCTTGTAAAACCGTCACCAGTAATTGGTCCTGGTGGTAAAAATACAGTTATGAATAATGTTAGAACAAGTAATCAAGTATTTTTACCTGAATATGATCATCCTGTTGTAAAAGATATTTATGAAAAATTATCAAATATAATAGGTATTAATAAAGATCATTTTGAAGAATTACAAGTTGTAAGATATCAACCAGGACAATTATATAGAGAACATTGGGATTCATGTTGGGAAGATGATAAATGTTCTGAATTTTTAAAAAGAGGTGGAAACAGATATGCTACATTTTTATTATATTTAAATGATGATTTCGAAGGTGGTGAAACATATTTCCCATTAAGAAATACAAAGATTAAACCTAAAAAAGGTAAAGCAGCATTATTTTTTAATTTAGATAAAAATAATATAGATAAATTAGAAAATTCAAAACATGCTGGTCTACCTCCAAAAAATGGAGTTAAATGGATGTGTAATGTTTGGGTTAGACAAAATAAGATTCCTGATAAATACAAATAATTTTAAATTTTTATATTTAATATAATATAATATGTCAAGTGTATCTAAATCAGTAAAAAAATTATCTAAATCAGCAAAAGGATTAAATAAATCATTAAGTAAATCTATTGATAAAAAATTAGATGGTCCATTTGATAAATATAATTTCTTCGAAAATATTGGATTAGATGATCATTGTTGGATGGAAGATGGTGTAAAAGTTAGAGGTCCTGGTATATTCTGTTGGATTGTAATTATCTGGATTGTTACTAGTACATTTATTAATTTCCTAATGTATAATGAATACAGGAAAGCCGGATTAAGTAATAATAATATAATGTTCAGATATTTATTATTAACTATACAAGCTTTCTTATTATCAACATTTATTTATTCTATGTGTAAAAGATGTAGAGGATTAGAGAGTATACTTGTATTAGTTGTTGTATCTATTATTCAGGCAATTTTTGCTCTTTCACCGTTTTTATCTAATTTTTTTGGAGAAATAAATAAGTTAGATGGTCAAGACAAATTAATGGTCAAGAATTAATTATTTAATATATTTTTTACATAATTCTTTATGATCTAATTTTTCTTTTTTTGCAATATATTTTAACAACTCTAAATTTTGTATTTTTATATATAAATTTATATTAATATTATTTTCTTTAAACTTTTGTTTTAAATATTCTTCCAAAAACATTTTTAAAAGTAAAGATATTTAAATCAAATTTATATATTATATTAAATATGTTATCTGAAATACCAGATGAAATATTAAATTTAATATTATCCAAATTAGATATATCACCTAAAAAAATATATAATTTAAGAAGTATTTGTAAAAACTTTAAAATAAATATAGATAAAATAAAAAATTTAGATTTAAATAATTTTAATTATGAAGATACATTAAATAGATTATCATATTCTGGTTTGAAATGTAATTTTAAATGGTTATTTAATAATAATATTAAATTATCTATCAATAATATTAATAATTTAATAATTAATGATAGATATGATATATTAAAGTTATTATTAAAATATGATTATTTAAAGTATGTTTTATTTAATATTTCTACAAAATATGATAAAAATTGTTTCGATATAATATCTTTATGTAAATCAGATAATCCACTTATTATATGTGGAACAAGTCATAGTATAAAAAATAATTTAGAAATTATTAAATTATTATTATTTAATAAAAAAGATAATCCTTATTTAAATCAAATACCAGGATTATTTGAAATTTGTATAAAATATAATAATATAGAAATTATTGATTATTTAATAAAAAATTATTTTATAAGAATTAAAAATCATATTCATAAAATAAATAATTTAATCTTAAAATCAAATAAAAATATGGAAGATTTACTTGATTATTTAATAATCAATAATTTATATATTAACGAAGATTTTATTTGTAATTTAATAAAAAAGAAATATATTAAATTAGCTGAAAAAATATTATTTAATGATAAAATAACAGATACAAATCATATATTATCTACGATTGTAAAAACTAAAAATATATATTTATATAATTTAGTAAAAAATAAATATATATTTGAACATAGTTTTATTATATTAATTTTAACTAATAATAAATGTGATCAAGAAAATATAAAGTTTATAGAAGAATGGATAAAAAATGATATAAATAAAATAAGTAATCAATTATTATTAATAAATTTATGTATTAAAAATAAAATTAAAAATGAAATTATATTAAAATTAATAGATATGGATTTTATCATTTATAAAAATGATATACAATTAGCATTAGATAACGATAATATTATGTTGGTTGAAAAATTATCTATAAAATACAATAGTATTTAAAAATATATTTGTATATTAATATGAATAATATGCGTGTTCAAAAAAGAGATGGTTCATATGAGGAAGTATCATTAGACAAAATTTTAAACAGAATTAAACTATTATGTATTGGAGAAGAATTTAAATATAAATTAAATATTGATCCGACAATTATTGCTCAAAAAGTTTGTTCAGAATTATATGATAATGTCACTACCAGTGAATTAGATAAATTATCTTCTGAAATATCTATTGCTTTATATACAACTCATCCGGATTATTCAGTATTAGCAAGTAGAATATGTATTTCAAATCACCAAAAAAAATGCCCTGATAAATTCTCAGAATGTGTTGATATTTTATATAATAATGGTAATAATTCTATTATAAAGAAATATATTTATGATTTAGTTCAAAATAATAAAGAACTAATTGATTCAAAAGTACAGTCGAATCGAGATTATCTTATAGATTTTTTTGGATTCAAAACATTAGAAAAAAGTTACCTTTTAAAGAGTGATCATATCATTAGAGAAACACCACAATACCTTTATATGAGAGTTGCTTTATGTATTCATAGAGATGATCTAGATAAAGCATTTGAAACATATAATATGATTTCTAATAAATATTTTATTCATGCAACACCAACATTATTTAATGCTGGTACTAATCATGAACAATTAGCTTCATGTTTCTTATTATCAATGAAAGACGATTCTATCTCTGGTATTTATGATACTTTAAAATGTTGCGCATTAATCTCAAAGCATGCAGGCGGTATCGGTTTACATAGTCATAATATCCGAGCAGCGGGATCTTCTATTAGAGGAACTAATGGAATTTCTAATGGTTTAGTACCTATGCTCAGAGTATATAATGATACAGCTAGATATGTTGATCAAGGTGGAGGAAAGAGAAATGGTTCTATCGCTATTTATATGGAACCATGGCATGGAGATATCATGGAATTTTTAGAGTTAAAAAAGAATCATGGAAATGAATTAGAAAAAGCAAGAGACTTGTTTTATGCTCTCTGGATACCAGACCTTTTCATGAAACGTGTTGAAGAAAAGGGTATGTGGACATTAATGTGTCCTGATGAATGTCCCGGTCTATCAGATTGCTATGGCGAAGAATTTGAACAATTATATACTAAATATGAATCAGAAGGTAAAGGTAAACAAATTGAAGCGCTTAAAGTATGGCATTCAATCTATATTTCTCAAATAGAAGTAGGTATGCCATATCTCTTATTTAAAGATGCTTGTAATCGTAAATCTAATCAACAAAATCTAGGAACTATTAAATCTTCTAATTTGTGTACTGAAATTATAGAATATTCTGATAAAGATGAAACTGCTGTATGTAATTTAGCATCTATTTCTTTACCTAAATTTGTTGAATATAATGATTTCTCAAATGATAAAATTAAAATATATTCTAAACCTAACTGTAATCAATGTGATTATATTAAAAATGTAATGAAAAAAAGAAATATTCATTTTGAAGAAATTATACTTGAAAAACAATTAGATAGGCAAAAATTATATATGAAAATTGATAATGATGAAGATGTAGCTGTAAATATTATGCCACAAATTTATGTTAATGATAAATATTTAGGTGGATTCTTAGAATTATATAATTATATTAAACCTTCTTACAATTTTGAAAAATTACAAGAGATATCTGCTATATTAACTAAGAATTTAAATAACATTATTGATCATAATTATTATCCACTTGAAGAAACTCGTAGATCTAATTTTAGACATCGCCCGATCGGTATTGGTGTTCAAGGATTAGCAAATGTATTTTATGAGTTCGGTTTATCTTTTGACTCAGATGAAGCCAAAAAACTAAATGAAAAAATATTTGAACATATTTATTATGGTTCTATTAAAAAATCTATGGAAATTGCAAAAGAAAGAGAAGAATTATTTATTAAATTAAAATCATATATGTGTGAAACAGATACATTAAGATTCCCAGAAGAATATCATTTGTTAAAAAAAGAATTAAATACTACAACAGAAGAATTAGATAGATTATTTAAATCTGATAAATATTATGGTGCTTATTCAACATTTGAAGGATCACCTGCTAGTAAAGGTCAACTACAATTTGATTTATGGAATTCTAATCCTTCACAAGAAATGTTAAATAAATGGAATGATTTAAAACAAGATATTATGAAACACGGTTTAAGAAATAGTCTTTGTTTAGCACCAATGCCGACAGCATCTACATCACAAATTTTAGGGAATTATGAATGTTTTGAACCTATTATGTCTAATATATACACAAGACGTGTTCTTGCTGGTGAATATGTAGTTATTAATAATTATTTAATTGAAGATTTAATATTTTATGGTATTTGGAATAAAGATCTAAAAGATAAAATTATTGTTCATGATGGTTCTATTCAAAATATAAAAGAAATCCCTGATTTTATCAGAAATAAATATAAAACTGCTTGGGAAATAAAACAAAAAAATCTAATTGATATGTCAGTTGATAGAGGTAAATATATATGTCAATCACAGTCACTAAATTTATTCATAGAAGCACCTACATTTAAAACTATATCATCAATGCATTTCTATTCATGGAAAAAAGGACTTAAAACAGGTATTTATTATCTTAGATCTAGACCGTCATCAAAAGCTATTCAATTTACTGTCGCACCAGAAGTATGTGAGTCTTGTTCAGGATAAATTATTAATAATTGATATAATCATTCCTCAATAGACTTAATAAGATATAGAATTATCTTTTATTATTCCATATAAAAATATAATTATAATCATGATTTTCAATTAATTTTGAAGTAACATTTGAAACTCTTTTATTTTCTTTTCTCTTTTATTCATAGCATCTCTATACCATATTAGTGATCTAACAATGGGAATATTTTTATCATTCATAGCTTTGTGTATCATTTGTTCATATGAACCATTATAAGGACAATATTTTACTTCTTCTGGTATTTCTACATCAAATGACTGAATAATTTCAAGAGTATTCATATAAGTCCGCATATCAGAAATAGATTCTGCTTGTGATTCCATTATGATTATTTCTTATATGTAAAAATATTAAGATACAATCAAATTTGTTAATACATTTATTCTTTAAGTGAAAATTATATTATTTTATATACTTTTCACCAGCGGCGTGTCTTAATGTTTTTAAACTTCTTTTCTTCCAATCAAATCCACTTGTTTTTTCACTCATAATATACATATCTCCACTATTAATAGTGAACTTAATTCTATCACCGATTGGTTTAGAATTACTATACCATTGCCAATGTATTGGTCGGCTTTCTCCAAGTGAACATGCTATTACTTTTTTTCTTTCTGAATCACCATGAAACCCTATACCACATTTCTTGATATCATAATATAAATTACCTTCAACTTCTAAATTAGTTGCTTCTTCTCCAAATACAATCCCTAATGATTCCCTCCATTTATTTAGTAGAGGAACATTGTCATATGAAATAATTGTTCCTTTTTTATTTTCATAATCTGGATCTTGATTATTTACTCCATAACAAACATTATATCTTGCATGTTTATTCAACACTATTTGTCTTCGGGTATCCCAATATTTCTTATCCCATTCAAAATTTATTTGTTCTTTCATCATATCATCACTATTAATACCTGCTATTTTATCAATACCTTTCCTAATAATTAATAGTCCTGCTTTATCAGTATCTTCCACTTTTTCATCTAATCTATAAAACTCAGATTCAATACCTTTTTCAGATAATATCTTTTTAAATTTAATCATTTCTTCTATACTGAATCCTTTACTAGATAATCCTCCACCATTGACTTGCATACCAACATGATTTTCAGATTGTTCACCAGCTGTGATACAAATTGCAGACATAATTTTAAAGATTATAAAAATTAATATCAAATTTAAAAACAACTTATACATCTTTTCATTTCTTTTTTATCACTTAGTAAGTTCCATTCTTGAATAGTATAATTATCTGACATAGATAAATTACATCTGGCACAAATAGGTTTAATATTATTTATATCTAATGTACCACCTTTTGATTCAGGTTGATCATGGCCTACATGATAATCAAATGGATTAATTATATTTTCACACCAATCTACATAACATTTATGTTCAAATACTTTACCGAATGAAGCTATCCAACATTGTTCTCTAATAGCTTTTGGGATTGTTTGTTTTTTATATGGTTTATTATTACAATTACTGTTATTGATAACTTTCTTTCTACCCTTAGGCATTTAATATAATAAAAAAATATTCTTATATATATGTAAAAAAAGTATATTATTTTTTGTCTATATTATTTTATTTTTTTTTGTCTATCTTATTTTATATTTTTTAATGTTTTTTATTTAGTTTTGTTCGTTGTATTTATAAACATACATCGAACTTATCACCAGTGTATACTCCCTCAGGTATGGTGATGATATGTTCTTCACCAGTGGATGGGTCGATACAAATCATCTCGTCACCTGGTTGTTTGTATGGTG
>Ga0209533_1003871_pt1 | contig 13128 bp, 11 predicted proteins | sample COG_04_FD_184748 | JGI IMG/M metagenome (GOLD analysis project Ga0209533, IMG submission 184748) | Pelagic Microbial community sample from North Sea - COGITO 998_met_04 (SPAdes) (version 2) | ecosystem: Environmental > Aquatic > Marine > Neritic zone/Coastal water | place: Helgoland, sampling... | reverse complement strand
CCTTAAGGTCTCCGTCAGTTCGGCGGCCATCGCATCGACTCCTGCCGCGATCGCAAAAGCGGCCTCGCAGACTGTGATTCCGAAGCGAAAATTTGGACGTCATAACGACATGCTGACAGTGGTGGGCTTTGGTGGGCACACTTTGTATCAGGCGGGATCTCAAGCGGATGCGAATATGATTGCGCATCGTGCGGTGGATTTAGGGGTGAATTTCTTTGATAATGCTTGGGACTACCATGGCGGTGAAGCTGAGGAATACATGGGCGTCGCTCTTGAAGGGAAACGCGACAAGGTCTTCTTGATGAGCAAATTTTGCAATTATCATGGCACCCAGAGGATGGCGACAGTGGCCTCAGCGATGAAAAACTTGGAAGACTCGCTTCGTCGTTTGAAAACCGATCATTTAGACTTGTGGATGATGCACAATGTGAGCGGCGATGATGCCAAGGATGCCTATATGAGCGATGGTGCGATTGAGGCGATGGAGCTAGCGCGCAGGCAGGGTAAAATTCGCTATACGGGATTCACAGGCCATACGGATCCTCAAATTCACCGAGAGTTAATTGAGGGTGGCTATGAATGGGACGCGACATTGATGCCGGTGTCCATTGTCGGCGCGTTGAGTTCTCGCCAGTTTGAGTCTGAAATTATTCCACTTTGTGAAAAGCACAACATCGCGATCTTGGGTATGAAGGGGTTTGGCGGTAGCCGTCGCACGCATCTTCATAGTCAGACGAATCCTTCGGAACTCTTGAGCTATTCATTGAGTTACCCGCAAGTATGCACACATGTAATTGGTGTCGATAAGGTCGAATATGTGGACCAAGCTGTAGCGGCTTCAACGATGGTTCCAATGCAGGCTAAAGATCGAGCACGTTACGCGGTGAATGAAGTGATCGATGCGAAGGCGCTCGCGCATGGCGGTGTTCTCTACGAGCGGGATGCTTGCTGCAATCGTGGTCAGGGTGGGTTGGCTTAGATTGCTCGTAGCGGTAGCGGAGGTCCTTATTTGCTAGTTGCGCTAACCTTCTTTATCGTAGCCGAAAACGTAAGCTTTGGGTCAGTTGTAGGTCGATTTCGTCTAGCGTTCCGAATCCTTACCGATTCGGCTGAAATAAATTTATAATCGGTTGATACGATTGGCGGCATAGCCTGCGCCAAAGCCGTTGTCGATGTTGACGACGGTAAGTCCGCTTGCGCAACTGTTGAGCATGCCGAGTAGGGCGCTCAAGCCGCCGAAGTTGGCACCGTAGCCGACGCTAGTAGGCACGGCGATGACTGGGGCTTTCACGAGTCCGCCAACGACGCTGGGCAAGGCGCCTTCCATGCCAGCGACGACGATGACGACTTTGCAGCTGTTGATCGTGTCCATGCTGGCGAGTAGGCGATGAAGCCCGGCAACACCTGCGTCGTAAACTTTCTCGACGGGGTTGCCGTAAAACTCGGCGGTGAGTCGTGCTTCCTCAGCGACTGGTAGGTCGGAGGTGCCTGCGCATACGACTGCGATTTTGGAGTGAACGGGGTCGCGTTCCGTGTTAGTGATCGAGAGTAGGCGAGCGAGCGAATTGTAGTTGGCGTTTGGATACGCTTGGATGATTGCATCTGCGGTCGGCTGTTCGACGCGTGTGACGAGTATGTTTTGATCGCGTGCATTGAGGCTGCCGATGATCTCGATGATGTGTTCGGTGGCTTTGCCTTGTCCGAAAATGACCTCGTCGGCGCCGTTGCGCTCGGCGCGTATCGTATCGACGCGGCTGTGCCCGAGATCTTCGAAGCCTTGCAGCTGGGTCGCTGCCGCTTGGATGTCGAGCTCGCCTTTTTGGACCGCTTCTAAAATCGCTTGGATGTTCATGCTTCCTTTGAGATCTGTTCGAGTTTGGCTTTGACGCTTTCGATGGACATGTCGTTGGCTGCTGCGATGCGTGCGCAGTCGTCATACTCAAACTTATGTCGTTGGCTGCCGTCGGGGAGAGTGGCTACTTTTACAGTTACGTCACCCCATTCGGTTGAGAGTTTTTGAAATTCGCGTTTGAGCTTCGAGCGCTGCCATTCCTGGCGACGCACGCCGAGGGTGTTGCTGTGTTTGAAGTGGATGGCTTCGACGCTATCGAGGTGATTATTTTCGACGAGTGTGTGCACTACGCAACCTTGGCGACCTTTCTTAAATGTGGCCGCTGTTTGCCAGACATCAAGTGCGCCTGCTTTTAGTAACTGTTCACACAGGTATGCAACAGATTCGGCGGGCATGTCGTCGATGTTGGTGGCGAGCTCCCAGACTTTGTCGGCTTGCTCGCTGTTGGCGCCTTCATCGATCAGAGAGACATAGACTGCATTGGCGAGTTTTGGATCGTCGCGCTGTCCGATGCCGATTGCGGCTTTTGTCTGAGTTCCAGTGGTCGTTGCGCCAAATTCTGCACCTTTCCCTACGAGCAAGGATGCGCCCGTTGGAGTGGTGGTTTCTTTGTAGGTGCCGCCAGAGGTGAAGGGTTTGCCTTCTAGAAGACGAGCGGTTGCAGGTGCGGGAACGGGCATGCGCCCGTGTGCGCATTGCACGGTGCCGCCGCCGACTTCGAGGGTGGTGCAGACGATGCGGTCGATATTGAGTAAGTCCCAGCACACTGCGGCGCCGACCATGTCGATGATGGAATCAATGGCTCCGACTTCGTGAAAGTGAACCGCTTCGGGGGCGATGCCGTGCACCGCGCCTTCGGCTTCGGCGAGTGCGCGAAAGCATGCGATCGAGTCGTCTTTGACTCTTTGTGAGAGTTCACTGTTCTCAATGGCTGTGCGGATGTCGCGATAGGTGCGATGGTGGTGTTCGCCGTGACTGTGGCTTTGTGTTGTCAGCACATTGGAATGGCTGTGACCATGAGTCGGTGTGTGCGTGAGCACGACATTGCAGCGTGTGCCGCTGATGCCTTGGCGTATGTCTGTCTCGAAGTTTAATTTCCAACCTTCATAGGGGAGCTTACGTAGCTCTGCCTCCAATTGGATGGGGTCGACTCCGAGCGCAATCATTGCGCCGAGGTTCATGTCGCCGGACAATCCGGAGGGGCATTGATAAACAAGGGTAGGCATACACTGCTATTAGATAACGACCTGTTGTCTGAGTGCAAGTTGACAGCTCGCAAATTCAAGTCACTTTATTGCCCAATGAATACTCTGAAGCCCCTAGAATCATGGTTCGATGCCTGCCCCGGTGCGTTGATTGCGTTTTCTGGTGGGGTGGACAGCTCGCTGGTTGCGTATTTGGCACAGCATTTTCTAGGGCGTGACAATGTGCTCGCGGTGATCTCCGCGTCGCCAAGCTTGAAACTTTCGGACTTAGATGAAGCCAAAAACTTTGCCCGTAAGAATAATTTGCCGCTGCGAGTGATCACTACGGAGGAGATGAAGAACCCCGACTATTTCAATAATCCGTCGAATCGTTGCTACTTTTGTAAGCATACTTTGTATGATGAGCTCAAGGCCTTGAGGGCGGAGTTTCCAGGGTGGTGGGTATTGAATGGCACGAACGCGGATGATTTGGGCGATTATCGTCCGGGCTTGCAGGCGGCGGATGAGTTTGCGGTGCGCTCTCCATTGGTGGAGTGTGGGATTGATAAGGCGGGCGTTCGTCACCTCGCTGAGCAGTTTGCATTGGAGTGTTGGGACAAACCCGCAAGCCCCTGTTTGTCTTCGCGTGTTCCTTATGGGGAGCAAATTACGGTCGAGAAATTACGCCAGATCGAAGACGCCGAGGCAGTTGTGAAGGCTGCTGGTTTTTCGGTCAACCGGGTGCGTCATCTAGGTGAGACTGCGCGCGTTGAAGTGCCAGTCGATGAGCGTGCTCAGCTTGAGGGCGCTCGCGCGGGTATTGTCTCAGAGCTGAAAAGCCTCGGGTTTTCCTCAGTTGAGTTTGACGAAGAGGGTTTTGTCTCGGGTAAGTTGAATCGAGCGCTTCTTCGGTCTAGCGCTGAAAAATAACGATGATGATTGCTGCGACGAGTAGTGCCGCACCTGCTAAGCGCCATTTGAAAAAGGCGGCTACGCCTTCACCACGTCCATAGTAACGATCGATGATGACGGTCCAGAGTGCGCGTGAGGCATACACAATATTGATCAGCACGGCTTGTCCGGTAAGTCCGATTAAGAAAATAACCAGCGAGGTTTGAAAGCCCATAATTGCTGAGCCGAGATACATTGGCTTCTTGGCGCTTTCGGGGGGAGGTGGGCTTTTACCGAGAAGTGGCACGAGCAAGGCGACCGTCATAAAGAGGGTCGGAGAGAGCCAGCCGATACCAAGCTGACCTCGAGCTTCGACAACTAGAATGTCACATGCTGCAAACAATACACTTGCACCTGCCGCGTAGTAGGCCGCCTCACGGCGGTCTTTTGTAAATTTACGAGGTCCGCGTTGGATCAAGACGACGCCTACCGTCGCGAGGATGGCTGCGCCCCATAGCCATTTGGTGAGTTCCGATTGCCCAGTTGCAAATGAGAAAATTGCGACCAGTAGGGTCTTCATGCCGAGCAATGGACCGACAATTGAGAGGTCGCCGACTTCCAAGGATTTGACTGAGAGGATACGTCCTAAAAAGAGAGCTACGCCCGCGCCAACGGCGGTGAGCCAAGCGGTCAGTTCAAAATCTCCACGCGAAATGAAGAACAAGGGCAGTGCCCAGAGCGCCATCGCGATGTTGGTGACTGCGATCGCACGGCGTTTAGTCGCACCCTCATTGAGTGAGCGCTTGATCTGTAATGATCCGGATGCGTAAAGAGAAGCCGCGCCGGCAGCGCACAGGACCGTGATCGGAGTCAGCATAAGATGTCGTGGACTCCCCTTTAGTGACTATACTTAAATTTCGTAATCGTGATGACTTACTTAGTTTTCTTCGAGAGTGCATGAGCACCGACAAAAATTAGACCGCTCAGGAGAACTGCAAGCCCGAGCATGACCAAATGGTCTGGCTGACTGATCAAGTGTTGAGCAGTCTCAACAAACCCTTCGTGATGACCACTACTGTGCGCACTGGCGGCTTGTGAAAGCGTGATCACAGATGCAATAGAGAGTAGCGTTTTCTTCATGGTGTTTATCAATAGGTGCACTTGTGGATATTGCAAACTCTAGTTACGACTTAACTCCCAGGTTTTATAGCTTCGCTGCCTTGTAACTCTGGTGGTAGCTTGTCGGCTTCGTAGGTTGGGAAACTGAGTTGTGCGAGGCTGTGATGTGGCACGTCGAAAGTGGTTGCCCCGTTACTGCGGTCGACGATCACGCCAACGGCCACAGGATCGGCGCCATGTGCGCGGCATTGTTCGAGTGCTTCCACAACACGTCCACCGCGTGTGATGACGTCTTCAATGATTAAGACTTTCTCATCGGGTGCGAATTTGAAATTACGGCGCAAAGCGAGCTTGTCGTCCACTTTTTCGAGAAACACGAAACGCAGCCCCAGTTGACGAGCGACTTCTTGGCCGATGACCAAGCCACCCATTGCTGGACCGACGACGGTCGTAGCGCCGTATTCTCTAAGCATGGGTAACATGATTTCAGCCAGACGTGTGACCTTGTCCATATACTGGCAGACCTGAGCGCATTGGAAGAAATGCGCACTGTGCAAGCCAGAGCGGAGTAAGAAGTGCCCTTCAAGGAGAGCGCCACTGTCGCGAAAAATTTGGATGACTTCGTCGTTTAGCTGTGAATCCATGCACCTAGCATGATTGGAAGCGGCTCACTGGAAAGCTGAAAATCATACACGCTGGTTATTTAATTGTGCGTATAAATCTACACAAAGCGTAAGCGCTGACCTCCGTGTCAGCATTTTCGAGAGTTAGTGACCTAAACTGGCTAAGATGTCGGGACGGAGCCCGACGCTCCCTTGGATCATACACTCACGCAATTTTCACAGAGCCTGACTTGCATGTTTGTGCATCGGTCGACTATCTGTGAGAGATGCAAAACTTACACCACGATTACGACGGCCTGATTTTCGATATGGATGGCACGCTTGCCGATACGATGCCGACGCACTTCGTCGCATGGTCGCAGTCCATGGCGGAGCATGGTTTGGAGTTTTCAGAAGATCGTTTCTATGCCTTGGGCGGTGTGCCTGCGGGAGAGATTATTGAAATGCTGGCCAAAGAGCAGGGCAAGGTTGTCGATGCGAATGCCATCGCCGAAGCTAAAGAGGAGCTTTTCCTCGAGCTATTAGGAGAGGTGCAGCCAGTCCTTCCTGTCAAAGCAATTGCAGAGTTTCATCGTGAGCATATCCCGATGGCGATTGCCACAGGTAGCCCAAAGTGGGTGGCTGAGAAGATTCTGAAAGCACTGGGAATACGTGACTGGTTTGGCGCAGTGGTCGGGGCAGAGTGCGTAGAAAATTCCAAACCCGCACCCGATGTGTATCTAAAGGCTGCCGAGTTGATCGGTGTCGATCCGAAGCGGTGTCACGCGTTTGAAGATACAAAGCTTGGTATGGAGGCGGCGCAGAACGCTGGCATGGTCGTGGTGGATATTCACACCTTATTTTAACTTTGCAAGGTCTACGCTTGCGAAGTGCGCTCCTTTAGTGTCGCCAAGAGGCATGAGTTTATCGCGGCGTCGAGCAAGGAAGCGCTCTTGATAATGAACAAGTCGTTTGTGTTTCGATTGCCGCTTGCGAAGCCGATGAATCGTGATGAGTATTGACCTTAGGTTATGGCAACAGAATCCAAGGATATCAAAGGAAGTGAGTGGGCGGCTGGTTTAGCGGCTTTTTTGCAACAGAATAGCGAAGTGGAAGCGCTGCGGGTGGATTCGTCGCATCGTAAGGTGGAGATCGCGACTTTGGGCTCGGTGGATTTAGACTTACTAGAGCTGCGGCTTTCGGAAACGATTCGCATGATTGAAGCGGGTGGGCTTCAAGATCACGTCGTGGGTGTGAGTGTTGTTGAAGGTGACGATGGTGAACTGAATTTGCAAAAGCCGACTTGTTTGACGGCTCCACGTCTATGGCAGTGGCGAGAACTCGAATGGCCAGCGAAAGAGGAGGAAGAGGAGCATGAAGACTGGCGTGTGCTTGGGGTGCTTGCAGGTATTTGTGCGATTCTAGGTATTGCAGGTTGGAGTATGGAAGCTGTAGGGAGTGCGCCTGCGTGGGTGCCGATTGCGCTGTATCTCGGAGCCATGCTTGCGGGAGGTTGGGATGCGATTGGTGACGTGAAAGAAGGTCTGCCAAAAGGACAGCTGGATATTCACTTTTTGATGCTGTCGGTCGCCGTAGGTGCGGCTTCAATTGGTGCGTGGGCGGAAGGAGCCTTGTTGCTCTTTCTGTTTTCCTTCTCAGCAGCGCTTGAGGAGTATGCCTTACATCGCACACGAAGCGAGATTGATAGCCTATTTGATGCCGCGCCAAAGACGGCAACTATTTTAGATCCAGATGGCGATGAGCAAATCGTTCCAGTAGAAGAGGTTCGTATCGGGCAAGTCATCATAGTGAAACCCGGTGCTCTATTTCCTGTAGATGCTGAAGTGCTTGAAGGTAAGAGCGCGGCGGATGAGTCTACACTTACTGGCGAGGCGAATCCTATCGCTAAGTTTAAAGGCGATTCTGTATATAGTGGGACGATTAATTTGTGGGGTGCGGTTCGAGCAAAAGTATTGCGCTCGGCAAGTGAAAGCTCGTTGCAAAAAGTGATTCGATTGATTCGTGAGGCGCAGCATTTGAAGGCTCCAAGCCAGCGCTTTACTGATAAGTTTGGCACACGCTATACGATTGGGATTCTCGGACTGACGGCACTGATGTTCTTTGTCTGGTGGCTGTTTTTTGGGATACCGCCGTTTACCAATACAGAAGAGGGGTTCTCCGCATTTTATCGGGCGATGACCTTGCTGGTCGTGGCAAGTCCGTGTGCGCTCGTGCTATCGATCCCGTCGGCGATTCTCGCCGCGATTGCTTGGGGTGCTCGCCACGGGATTTTATTTCGCGGAGGCGCTGCAATTGAAAAATTAGCCGAGGTGGATCTGGTGGCTTTGGATAAAACAGGCACGCTCACGACGGGTGAAATGGAAGTGCACGCGATCGAGAGTTTTCCACCAGGGCGCGAAGAGGAAGCAGCCGCGCTGGCTTATTCGCTTGAGGCACATGGCTCGCATCCAATCGGACGAGCGATTCGAAAGTATGGCAAGCAGCAAGGTTTGAAGTCTCGTGACATCGAAGATTTTCAAGCAATGAGCGGTAAAGGCGTGCAAGGGCGTGACGGCGAGGCCCTCTGTATTTTAGGTCGTCGGGAGCTGTTGGAGGGCGGCCCTTTGTCTGAGTGGATCGAGACGGTGCTGGAACCGCCTGCAGAATTTTCGGAAAATTGGATTTTTAAAGGTGATTTGATCGCGCGTATTTTGTTGAAAGATCAAATTCGCCGCGAATCGAAGCCGATCTTAGCAAAGTTAAAAGCGAGTGGTATACGCACGGTTATGCTTACTGGGGATCGGCGCAGCGCGGCCGAGTCGGTGGGTAGTGAGATCGGTATTGATGAAGTGCGCTCGGGCTTGAAGCCAGAAGATAAGGTGGCTGCCATTCGTGAGTATTCGAAGGGCGGATACAAAGTCGCTATGGTGGGTGATGGGGTGAATGATGCGCCTAGCTTGGCTGCGGCTTATGTGTCGGTAGCGATGGGAGCGCGTGGCAGTGATGCGGCACTTGAGCAGAGTGAAATCGTGCTGATGAAGGATCGTATCGATAACTTCATGGCGGCAACGGAGTTGAGCCATCGCGCACGAGTGATCATTCGGCAGAATTTAGCGATTGCTTTAGGCACGGTGGTATTAATGGCTTTGGCTGCTATTTTGGGATGGATCCCATTGAGTGTTGGCGTCTTTGCCCATGAAGGGAGCACGGTAGTCGTGTGTTTGAATAGCTTGCGATTGTTGTTTTCGGATCGTGTCCGCTAAGGTTGTTTCTTTGTCGGCTCGGCACTTTTGCGAACTCGATTACTTGAAAAGACAGGAAGTCGCAGCGAATTTATGATGTTATTCTGTCGTAAGCTCTCTGCTTGCATTCACAGGAACTCTGTAGTTTAACTAGTCGACGACTCCTTACCCTCTAAGTTAAGTTATTTATGAATATCAACCACCCCCGTGCCCATCGTCGGGCTTGCTTGCGTATCGTTTTAATTCTTCTAGCTATCTGGTTTTCAGTTAGCTTCGGCTGCGCCATCGTCTTTAGAGATTGGCTAGATGTAAATGCGCCACAGGTTGGAAATGCACCTTTTGGTTTTTGGATGGCACAGCAAGGTGCGATCATTTGCTTTGTTTTATTGCTGATAATCTATGCGTTTCTGATGAATCGCTTGGATGCAAAGCATGGATACTCAGAAGGTAACTAGGAGAATCGATTATGACACAGGATCATTTAAACTTCATCTTCATCGGTATTTCGTTTGCGCTTTATATTGGTATTGCGATTAAATCAAGGGCGGGTTCGACTAAAGAATATTATACTGCTGGGGGCGGGGTTTCACCCTTTGCGAATGGTATGGCTACGGCTGCGGACTGGATGTCAGCGGCCACTTTTATTTCAATGGCAGGGACGGTTGCCATTAGCGGCTATGATGCCTCACGTTTCTTGATGGGTTGGACCGGCGGTTTTGTCTTGTTGACTATCCTCATGGTGCCCTATCTACGCAAGTTCGGTAAGGCAACGGTGCCAGACTTTGTCGGTGATCGCTATTACTCAAAACTCGCACGTGGAGTCGCGGTGGTCTGCGCGATCTTTATATGCATGACTTATATAATGGGGCAAATGCGCGGGGTAGGAGTGGTGTTTTCGCAGCTTTTTGGAATCGGTATTCCTGCAGGTGTGATCATCGGTGCGAGTATTGTGTTCTTCTATGCAGGCCTTGGGGGCATGAAAGGGATCACGTATACGCAGGTCGCTCAGTATTGTGTGATGGCGTTTGCTTACACAATCCCCGCCATTTATATCGCGATTGCTTTGACTGATAACTTTATTCCGCAGCTCGGTCTGATCGGAGATTATACTGCTGATGAGGTGGCGATTCCGTTTTTGCAGAAACTAAATAACATCAATCAAGAGCTCGGTTTCGCGGAATATACCTCGGGAAAGCTCTCGACGATGAATATGTTTTGTATCACTGCTGCGCTGATGTGTGGCACTGCTGGTTTACCGCACGTAATCGTGCGTTTCTTTACCGTTAAGAACGTGGGTGCAGTGCGCAAGTCGGCCTGCTGGACGCTACTTTTTATTGCTGTGATTTACCTAACCGCGCCGACGATTGGTGCGTTTTCTCGTGTGAATTTAATCGAGAAATTACATAATTCTCCCTATTCTGAAGTGCCCAGTTGGTTTCAAGAATTTGAGGCGACTGGACAAATGGCGTGGGTCGACAAAAATGGTGACGGCAAGATTCAATATTATGGCCCAGCAAAGTCGGAAGTGGGCACTGCAACTGTTTTTCAAGGTGGTAAGCCTAGTTATCCAGAGTATGACGCGCCTGAGAGTCAGCGTGTCGGTGTGAATGGTGAGCGCCTATTGGCCAATAAGGCGGACGACTCCAATCCGAATGAACTTTGGTTTGGGAATGACATTATGGTAATGGCAAATCCTCACATGGCAGGTTTACCAATGTGGGTGATTGCACTCCTGATGGCGGGCTGTATCGCGGCAGCGTTATCTACTGCGGCGGGTCTGTTGCTAGTGCTTTCTACCTCAATCTCTCATGACTTGATGAAGAAGATAGTGAAGCCCGATTTGAGTGATCAAGAAGAGGTTCGCTATGCGAGGATGGCCTCATTTGGTGCATTGATTGTTGCGGCTTATTTTGGGATCAATCCTCCGTCGGCATTCATCGCTAAGACGGTCGCATTCGCCTTCGGTCTTGCGGCTTCGTCTTTCTTCCCCACGCTGCTCATTGGTATTTTCTCGAAGCGTATGAACCGTGAGGGAGCGATTTCTGGCATGATTTGTGGCATCGTCTTCACAATTAGCTATATCATTTATTTCCAATTCTTAGGTGGGCACAAGGAGCAGTATTTCTTGGGGATTACTCCAGAAGGAATCGGCTTTATTGGTATGCTGATCAACTTTGCGGTCTCATTTATCGTGAGCTCGTTCACTCCAGCGCCTCCGCAAGATGTGCAGGACATGGTTGAGTCGATCCATATCCCGTCAGGATCTGGAGACGCGTCGGACCATTAAGTCTGTGATTTTGGTTTTTTGAGATACCATGCGTGAGCAGGTGGTCTCAAGAATAACCAAATCGTGACCGCTTGGAAAAATTAAATAGTCAGTCGCTAGACTGCTGTGTCTACGGATTAGACGTCTTACGGCGTCCAGCATTGCGGCGTTGAGGGCGCGGGTTGCCACCAGAATTGCTGCCTGCACTGTTTGAGCTGTTACTTGCGCTGCCACTGCTCTTGCCGCGGAAGTTTCGATTGCCGCCGCTTCTTGGGCCGCCTTGATTGCCGCCTTTACCGCGAGGTGGTCCACTTCGGCCTTGACCGCCACCTCCGCCGCGACGTTGGCCACCTCCACCTTGTTTCGGCTTTTCTACGCGGGCACCACTTTCATGGAGTGCTTGAATTGCTTCAGCGTGGTAGCGGTGCTTACGTTCGACGGGCACCTGTTTCTTGATGAGTTTTTCGACTTCGCGTAAGAGCGCGACTTCTTCGAGTGAGCAGAAAGAAAGGGCGCGGCCACTTTCGCCTGCGCGGGCTGTGCGGCCGATGCGGTGGACGTAAGCGTCGGACTCCATAGGGAGGTCAAAGTTGATCACCAACGTAATATTTTTGACGTCGATGCCGCGAGCAGCGACATCGGTCGCAACGAGCACTGGAATCTGACCTTGTTTGAATTGGTCGAGGGTTTTTTGACGTGCGGATTGTGACTTATTGCCGTGGATGGAGTCTGCTTTGATACCGATGGAATTCAGTTTCTTAGCTAGGTTCTTAGCGCCGTGTTTAGTGCGGCTGAAAATTAAGCTGAGCTCGGTCTGGTGCTCTTGTTTTCGGCTCTCAAGCAAGTCGATGAGCAACTTTTGTTTGTTGCCCTTATCGATAAAGCAGACGCCTTGTTCGATTTTTTCCGCCGTCGTGCCTTGTGGTGCAATACGAATCTCGGCAGGATCATTCAGTAAGCTGTTCGCAAGTTTAGTGATTTCGGGTGCCATGGTGGCGGAGAACAAAAGTGTCTGGCGGCTTTGCGGAATTGCCGCTGCAATTTTTCGAATGTCGCGAATGAAGCCCATGTCCAGCATGCGGTCGGCTTCATCGAGAATGAAGGTGTCGACCTGTGAGAGGTCGATATGGCCTTGCTGGTGCAAGTCTAGAAGACGGCCCGTGGTAGCAACTAAAACGTCGAGGCCTTGATAGAGGCTTTTGATTTGTGGTTTTTCAGAAACCCCACCGAACACCATACCCATGCGCAAATTGATATATTTGCCGTAGGTTTCGAAGCTCTGCATGACTTGCACCGCAAGTTCGCGTGTTGGTGTCAGTATAAGGCAGCGCACTCCGCGACGGAAAGGCTTGCGTGGGTTGTTCGCAAAATAGTCGAGCGTCGGTAGCGCGAAGGCTGCAGTTTTACCCGTTCCAGTTTGTGCACATGCGAGAAGGTCACGTCCTTCCAGCAGGACGGGGATCGCTTTTGCCTGAATCGGAGATGGAGTGGTATAGCCTTTTTCTTCTAAGGCGCGTTGAATAGGTGCCGCTAATGGCAGTGATGCAAAGGTAGTATCAGTCATAAATCAAGTTGTCCGGGCGCAGTTGTGCGCTCGATATGTATATTCTTTCGATCTTTGGTTACGTTTCCTAAATGTGCGTCTATCGAAAAGAGACTACATTGAGGCAGGTTTGGGCCATTGGAAACGCACCTAATGATGGTGATTATCGAAGGAAAACCTGAATGAAAGGTTGCGTAGGTGACAGGGGAGTTACCTAGATGCAAGGATTAACTAAGGAATGTCGATGTTCCCTTATTCGGGCTTCTTGAAGCGGCGTGCGGGTTTTGCACCTGGTTTGGGAGCAGGTTTGAAGTCGCGATTGCCGCCTTCTTTTGGGCCGCTAAATTTATTTTTCTTTTTGAATGGACGTTTGGGTGCACCGCCGCGGTCTTCGTTCCAGCCACCGCCGCCATTGCCTCGGTTGCCGCG
>Ga0209533_1003865_pt1 | contig 13135 bp, 11 predicted proteins | sample COG_04_FD_184748 | JGI IMG/M metagenome (GOLD analysis project Ga0209533, IMG submission 184748) | Pelagic Microbial community sample from North Sea - COGITO 998_met_04 (SPAdes) (version 2) | ecosystem: Environmental > Aquatic > Marine > Neritic zone/Coastal water | place: Helgoland, sampling... | reverse complement strand
GCTACGGGTGGACTTGAACCACCGACCCCAGCATTATGAATGCTGTGCTCTAACCAGCTGAGCTACGTAGCCACAATTTGAAGCAGTCCCTGATGTAGGGGCGCGCATTTTGGCCACAGATGCGAGATTTGTCAATAGCCTGAGGGCAGGTTTGGGGACAAACTTGAGACTGTGTGAGTTACCATTTAAAAATGAACTGTGTCACACTTCAATCAAATCCTCCGCAGCATGTTCTGTACTGATATCCAGGTCATTAATTTCACATCATAGATTTGCATAATAGCCCCAGCCTCTGATCGGGGTTACCAAAGCTGTGGGGCCAGCATTTATGGTTTTACGTTAAACCAGGATGTCCAGAAGTCTCTGTGTTTTAACATACTTGTTGGCCTTGTAACAGGCGACGGTGGCGGTAGTTTCGGTCGGAGGCGCTTTTATTTTCGCGGCTCTTTATATCTGTCTTTTTCCCCCTAATGATTACTCTTCGCCCGAGTTAAACACCACCCGATAAATCCTGCCGGCTAAATCATCGCTGATATACAGATTGCCCTGCTGATCTTCGGTTATATCAACAGGCCGCCCCGAGACTCCCTTTTCACTTAGAAAGCCGCTGACAAAATCACTGCTGCTGATATTGCCATTCTTATCCCAGTGCAGTGCTACTACCTTGTAGCCATCCAGCTCAGAGCGGTTCCACGAGCCGTGCAGAGCAACCAGTGCGGTTTTGTTATAGCTGTCTGGCCTTATGGCATTACTGTTTAGGAAGTGAATACCAAGGGGTGCATTGTGAGCTCTAAACTTAAAGGTCGGTGGGATTGCGCTACTCATAAGGTCGGGTCTTTTATCTCCGTAATCCGGATCGGGGATATTGTCTCCATTGAAGTAGGGCCAGCCGTAAAAGCCTCCGGGAACAATGGCGTTGAGCTCATCGGGTGGAAAGTTATCGCCGAGCAGATCGCGGGCATTGACTGTGGCAAATAGCTCGCCAGACCAGGGTGCCCAGTCAAAGCCAATACTGTTGCGCAGTCCAGTGGCGTATATTTCCATACCAGTGCCATCCAACTCAGAGCGCAGAATCGCTGAGTAGCGTGGATCTTCCGGTTCACAAACATTGCAGGGTGAGCCGACCGTAATGTAGAGCTTTCGATCCGCCGAGATGCCAATGGTCTTGGTATTGTGGGTTTGGTAGGGGTGGCCGTAGGGCAGATTATCGACAACCATCTGTGGCTCGCCAATTAGAGCTCGGTTCTGATGATCAAAGCGCACCTTGCTGACACTGTCACGCTCGCTGAAGTAGAGCCATTCGCCGTCAAAAGCTAGCCCCTGAGGTGCACTGAGTTCAGTGATAAGGGGGGTGATAATATCAGCGCTGCCATTGCCATCTACATCCTGTAACAGCTTAATTGAGCCATCACTGGTGGAGCTGAGAATAATATCTCCGGCTTCCGTTACTACCATAAAGCGCGGCGACTGAATGTTTTCGGCATAGAGATTAATCGAGAATCCCGGTGCTAGTTGGAAGGTCGAGTCCGAGATTTCCGCTGGTGGCTCAGTGGCATTAAGTCCGGTCACAGCACTGAGTATGACCCAGAAACCGCTCAGTCCACCGGGGCTTTTAATAGCAATAATACCTATCAATATGGCCAGTGTTGCAATAAGAGTAAGTGCTAACTTTTTAATCACTGTAAACGCCCCTTGAGTAATGGATTAGTGGTTTAAGATTGAGTTTTATTCAGTGCTGTGACCATCGAGCCAATCACCACCAGAATTGCACCGCTGATTGAAATCAGGCTCAAAGGTTCTACCACTAGTCCGGTATCGGGAATTGTATGTACCAATACAAAAGTGATCAACGGTGTCAGGGCCAAAATGGTGCTGACTTTTGAGGCTTCGATATGAACCATGGCCTCGGCAAAACTGCCATAGGCAATAAGGGTATTGAGGCCGCAGAAAATTAACAGGCCCCACTGCAGATTTGAAAGCTGTGGCAGACTGCTGAAATCGGTAAAGGGCAGAAATGACAGGGCGCCTATCCAGTAAAAAACCAGCATGGTTTCCTGAGAACTAAATTCCCGCAGCAGAAATTTCTGCAGGATCGCGTAACCGGTCCATAGTATAGCCGCCAAAAACACCATTAGCATACCTACACCATAGGCATTCATGGCAACAAATACATCGTGAAAGCGCGGTGAGAAAAACATTAACAGGCCGCTGAAAAAAGTCGCGAACCCAATCCATTGACCTCGAGAGAAGCGTTCGCCAAACACCCAGAGTCCACTGACCAGTAGCAACATGGGCGCCAGTTGAATCATTAATTGAGTAGCTTCAGCGGTGGTTCTATCCAGGCCGAGAATATACAGGCCATAATTTCCGCTCAGCAGTAAGCCGGCTAATAATAGTTGCAGTAAAAGCGTTTTCGATCGGAAGCGTCGCGGATTAAGGGCTGAGTTTCCCCGCGAACGAGAAAGGATATAGGGAGTTAGTAATACTGCCGCGATAGCGAAGCGAAAGAATGTTGTGGTGATCGGATCCAGAGTTTCCATCACCGCCTTGAGTGCGATGGGCAGAACGCCCCAGAGAATAGCGGTAGTTAGAGCCAGTAAAAACCCGAGTTTCCAGCGTCCGGAAACTCGGCTCATCGAATGTTGCAGCTATAAATACTACATCTGTGGTTAGACATTAAAGCGGAAGTGGATAACGTCACCGTCTTTAACAATGTAGTCTTTGCCTTCAAGGCGCCATTTACCGGCATCTTTTGCCCCCTGCTCACCATTTCCGTCAATATAGTCATCGTAGCCAATAATTTCGGCGCGGATAAAGCCTTTTTCGAAATCTGTGTGGATCTTACCGGCACTCTGCGGTGCTGTTGCGCCAACCGGAATAGTCCAGGCGCGAACCTCTTTGGGGCCGGCGGTAAAGTAGGTCTGTAGCCCGAGTAGTCCGTAGCCTGCGCGGATAACACGGTTGAGACCGGGTTCTTCCATACCTAGTTCTTGAAGAAATTCATCTCTCTCATCATCTTCCAGTTCGGCAATTTCGGCTTCGAGTTTATTACAGATGGGTACAACGATGGAACCATCTTGTTCGGCAATAGCTTTTACTGCATCCAGATAGGGATTGTTTTCAAAACCCTCTTCATCGACATTGGCAATATACATCGTCGGTTTCAACGTGAGCATGCTCAGGGGCTTTAAAAGGTTTAATTCGTCATCGCTGAGCTCGAGCGCGCGCAGTGGTTTGGCTTCGTTGAGGTGGGGAAGAATCTTCTCTACCACCTGCTTGAGCGCGATAGCGTCCGCATCTTTACCCTTGGCTGCCTTTGAGAGTCTCAGCAGGGCTTTTTCGGCGCTCTCCAGATCGGCCAGTGCCAATTCGGTGTTAATCACGTCGATATCATCAGGGGGGCTAATATTGCCCTCTACGTGGATAACATTTTCATCGTCAAAACAGCGCACTACGTGAGCGATAGCATCGGTTTCGCGAATATTGGCAAGAAACTGATTACCCAGGCCTTCACCTTTGGAGGCTCCAGCAACCAGTCCAGCGATATCAACAAATTCCATACTGGTGGGAATCAGACGCTCGGGTTTGATGATCGCGGCAATTTTGTCCTGACGAGGATCGGGAATCGGCACAATGCCGGTGTTGGGTTCAATGGTGCAGAACGGGAAGTTCTCGGCACTGATGCCAGCTTTGGTCAATGCATTAAACAGCGTTGATTTGCCGACATTGGGAAGACCCACAATTCCGCAGTTAAAACCCATAGTAAATTCCTTGCGCCAGTAATATGGCTTTGTATTTAAACAGTATGAAGCTCGTGCATGGCTTTTTCCCACTGACCACTAATGGCTAGGGGTAGGGCGCGCAGCGCATCATCAATGCTGTTGGTGATAAGTTGTTGATCGCTCGGCGATGGCTTTTTAAGCACATAGTCGGCAACCTGTTTGGCATTGCCGGGATGGCCTATACCAATTCTCAGTCGTGCGAATTCTTTATTGTTGCCGAGCCTCTGTATGGTATCCCGTAGGCCGTTGTGACCACCGTGGCCGCCCGCTTTTTTAAACCGCGCAGTGCCCGGTGATAAATCCAGTTCATCGTGAACAATTAGGATAGCGGCTGGGGATATCTGGTAAAAACCGGCTAGGGCGGCAATCGACTGGCCACTGCGGTTCATAAAGGTACTCGGGATCAGCAGTCGGACATCTCTGCCATCTATGCTGACTTTAGCGGTATCACCAAAGAACTTGCTCTCTTGCTTGAGTTCGACGTGCAGAGATTTTGCTAATTCCAGAACCAAGTCGGCCCCGGCATTATGACGCGTCCGATCGTATTTAGAGCCGGGGTTTCCCAGCCCTACAATTAACTCAACGGGCGTGTCCAATGTCAGGGCCTGCTTGATGGGCAAGTCTGAAGATTACTCTTCGCTTGCCTCTTCAGTATCGCCTTCACCAGCTTCAGGTGCTACTTCATCATCTTCGATAGGAGCAGCCTTAGGCTTGTTGACAGATACAACCGGTAGATCGTGATCAGCACCGTGGCTCAGGGCAACGCTCTCAACGCCCTTAGGCAGAACGATATCCGAGATGTGCAGAGTCTGACCCAGTTCAACTTCAGCCAGATCAATTTCTACGAATTCAGGCAGATCTTTTGGCAGACACTGGATATCCAGCTCGGTCATGCTGTGAGCAACAATACCGCCGCCAACTTTAACGCCTACACAGGCATCTTCATTGATAAAGTGGATAGACACTTTAGTCGTCAGCTGAGTGTTCTTGCTGATGCGCAAAAAGTCCATATGCAAAACAATCGGCTTTGCCGGGTGACGCTGTACATCTTTAAGAATCACTTCTTCAGATTTGCCGTCGACATCGAGAGTAAGAATCTGTGAATAGAATGCTTCGCTCTCGAGTGACTTCATCACATCTTTGTGAACCAGGCTAATCTGTGCTGGTTTTTTCTTACCACCACCGTAAATGATGGCTGGGATTTCTCCGGCCAGACGACGCAGGCGGCGGCTCGCACCTTTCCCTGTATCTTCGCGACCTTTTGCTTGTAATGTTAAATCAGTAGACATAATAGTCTCCAAGTTATGCCAAAACAGACCGCGACCAGACCTGTAATGGAGTTTTAATGCCTCGGATTGAGGCGGTTGTAACAGTGTTTGTTGGCTAATCCGAAGATTTAGTCAAACGTTCTAGTCAAACATGGCACTGATAGATTCTTCATTGCTAATACGACGAACCGACTCACCGAGTAACTTACCCAGCTGCAGAGTACGGATTTTACCGCATTTTTTAGCTTCATCACTCAGTGGGATACTGTTGGTAACCACCAACTCGTCCAACTGAGAGTTTTTAATATTATCAATTGCGCTGCCAGACAGAACTGCGTGAGTGGCGTAGGCGACAACTTTCTTAGCACCGTTTTTCTTCAGTGCTTCAGCTGCCTTACACAGAGTACCGGCTGTATCGACGATATCATCGACCAGAACACAGGTGCGGTCAGTAACCTCACCGATCAGGTTCATCACTTCAGTCTGGTTAGCTGAGGGGCGACGCTTGTCGATAATTGCCAGATCGCAACCCAGATGCTTAGCCACAGCTCGGGCGCGAACAACACCGCCGATATCTGGAGAGACAACCTGTAAATTCTTGTGATTTTGACGCTCAATATCGCTGAGCAATACCGGTGCGCCATAGACATTATCAACAGTACAGTTGAAAAAGCCCTGAATCTGTTCTGCGTGGAGGTCGACGGTAAGTACCCGGTCAACGCCAGCATTGGAGAGCATATCAGCGACTACTTTAGCGCTGATAGGAACACGTACGGAGCGCACTCGGCGATCCTGTCGAGCGTAACCAAAGTAGGGTACAACTGCGGTGATACGTGCGGCTGATGCGCGACGCAGTGCGTCGATCATCAGAACTAATTCCATGAGATTGCGGTTGGTTGGAGCACAGGTTGGCTGCACAACAAATACATCGTTTCCGCGAACATTCTCGTGGATTTCAATATTTATTTCGCCGTCTGAGAAGATATCAACGGTTGCTTTGCCAGGTGCAACACCCAACTGTCGAGCGATTTGATTTGTCAGTTCTGGATTTGCGTTTCCAGAGAAGACCATTAATCTAGCCACGAGAGGATTCCTAGTTTCATAGTTTTAGTAATTGGCTGGGGCGGGAGGATTCGAACCTCCGATGCCGGGATCAAAACCCGGTGCCTTAACCACTTGGCCACGCCCCAATAAAAAACTCTTTCAACTTCTGATGCACTAGAGAGTGATTGACACCCTTTGCGATAAACGCATTCCAATGCTGCGGAACCCTAGATAAAACCTCTTTGGCCTGAGCTTCAGTAGCCCAGCGACAAAAAACACTAGCCCCAGTTCCTGTCATCAGAGGCTTACCATATGTCTCTAGCCAGTCCACGACTTCTTTAACCTGTGGATGTAGCTTTTCGACAATAGTCTGGCAGTCATTCCTGTACTGCTCCTCCGAGAGGGCGCGTATTTTGATCGGTGCGGAGTTCCTTGTCAATTGAGGATTTGAAAATATTTTCGCTGTCGACACATTACAGTCGGGAGTAACGATCAAATACCAGCATTCGGGAATCTCCACAGGGGTTAATTGTTCGCCAATTCCCTCGGCAAAGGCGCTATAGCCCTCGACAAAAACGGGCACATCTGCGCCCAGTTGTGCGCCTAATTCAGCGAGTTTTTTAATCGGTAAATCACAGCCCCAGAGTTTATTTAAGGCCAGCAGGGTGGTTGCTGCATTGCTGCTGCCCCCGCCGAGCCCAGCGCCCATGGGTAATTGCTTGTCGAGATGAATTTTACAGCCCTGAGAGCCGTTGCTGAATTGCTGCAGAATAAGCGCGGCGCGAACAATTAAATTATCGCTCTCGGCAACACCTTCGATCTGTGGTGATAAGCTAATTTGGCTGTTCTCGGTAGGGGTGAAAGTGAGATTGTCACCGCCGTCGAGCAGTTGAAAGAGAGTTTGTAAATTATGGTAACCATCATCACGTCGCCCGGTTATATGCAAAAACAGGTTTAATTTCGGCGGTGCCGGCAGGGTGATTGATGAAAACATGCTCAAACTATTCTTCTTTGTGGAATTTCCAGCTCGATATTACCAGTTTAAATGAATAGCTCCTATCTTCACTGTCGAGATTATAAGTGCCGGTTATTTTGCCCGGCAGTATCTCTCCGCCGGTCTCTCGATAACGGCTAAATAAGAGTTGCCAGCCCGCCTGCTCAAATCCACTGGCGAGTCCACCGGCACCGGTGGCCAAATCGGTCACTGCAGGCTGAGTTGGTGAGGGTAGGCCGCGAGCCCACCAACTGAGAGCATCAACCGGCAGCGGCAGGCCTGTCAGTTGCATCGCTAGCTGTTGAGGGCTGTGGCGATAAATAGTATCTCCATAGAGCATTTCGGCGGTTTTATCGTCGCCATAAATCTTTGCACCACCTATACCGAAAGCGCCGGACAGCGATAATTGATATTGGCTGTTTTCTTGCGTCCAGTTAACCGCAGCACTTCCGCCTTCCTCGGGAGTGCGGAAGCCAAGTTTACCGGAGAGCTTCCAATCCTGGAGTTTGGCTATGCGTTGTTGGTGCTGTTGCCAGCTGTTTGAAGAGGGCGTTGTTGGCGGCTGTAAGCTACAGGCAGAGAGCGAAATAATAACTATAAGTAGACTGAAACGAATCACGGACTTTACTCGGCACTGGGCTTATCAAGATGAATTGGCATAGATTCTATACCAAAAGCCTCTGTGTGTTTTTTCAAGGGGTCTTTTGTAGGGGGTTTGATAGTGCCTTTCATCAAACGCTCCATCGTCTCTTTAATATTGTTATCTTCAGGAGCCTTTTCAAGCCCTTGATTCCAAGTCTCTATAGCGGCCTGCCGGTCACCGAGAACCCATTGCACCTCACCCAGATGAGCGGCTATTTCCGGATCCACCATAATCGCCATGGCTTTCTCAAGATAGGGCAGTGCCTGTTGGGGATTGCCGAGAACAAATAGCACCCATCCCATACTGTCCAGAATAGCGGGTTCGCCAGGATTGAGTAGGTAGGCGCGTTTAATTAACCGGTGCGCTTCGTCGAGGCGATCGGTATGCAAAACCATGGTGTAACCCAGAGCATTTAAGGCTGCCGAGTTGTCGGCATCCTGAGCCAACAGCGCGCGAAGATCGCGCTCGACAAGAGGGTAATTCTTCTGCAGTTCAGCCACCATCGAACGTGCATAGAGTAGCTGTGGATTGTTCGGGTGCGCCTGCAGGCCATGGGTGAGAATATTAAACGCCTGATCGGCTTGGTCAGTGCTGATAAGAAGATTCGACTCAATTTGAAAGAGTGCAGCGGACTGACTTGGCTGTTCGGCGCGCAGACCCTGCAGGTAACTGCGAGCACTGCTGATACTTTGCTGTTGAGCTAGCAGAACGGCACTGCGCGATGCTGCAGCCAGATAATTGCGCCCACTTCGAACCTGCTGATAATGTTGCAGGGCTCTGTTGTTATCGCCTTTACGGTCGGCAATACTGCCGAGATGATACATGGCATCTGAATAAATAGAGGGATCGCGGGAGGCCTGATTAAACAGCTCGATGGCTGGAGTCAGCTCCCCCTGATTTAAATACAGCAGAGCGAGCAGGAAATTGACCTGCTGGTTATTGGCATCTTGTTGCCGAAGTGTCTCAAATTGGACAATGGCACGAGGGCGATCAGCCTGGGTTAAAAGGCGTGCGTACTGCAGTCGCAGATTTTTATTTTCCGGGGTTTTAAGCAGAGCCGCTTCTAGCAAGCTGAGGGCTTCAGCCATTCTGTCCTGCTGTTGAAGGGTCTGAGCTAAAAATAGCAGACCGCGTTGATTGCCCGGCGCCGCAGCTAAAAACTGCTCGGCAGTTTCAATGGCAGTCTCAGTCTGACCGCTCTCAAGGTATAAGATCGCCTGAGCCAATTTCACCGTTGGCTGCTTGTCTGTATCCAGCAAAAGGTTTTGGTAGGCTTCTATAAGCGGGGTTATAAGTGTTGGTTTGGAACCCTCGCGAATTGCGGTGACCGCGAGAAAAGCTTCGATATCATCTTCTTGGCTATATAGAAAGTAGCCGTGCGGCAGTGCTTGAAGCGGATCACCAAGAAGCGCATAGGCCTGCAGGGCAGCCTGATGAGCCATCGCCTGATCTGGCATTATCTCAACCCACAGCAGAGCGGTTTCCAGTAGCGCATCCATATCGCTCTGATGCAGAGCGACTCGATTAGCTAACTCAATCACGGCTATATCGCGGGTTTGCCGAGCCTGCTGCAGATACTTTTCCAGAGCAGACTCAAACTGACCGCGAATCAGCGCAATATCGGCGACAAGCAGTTGGTAGAGGGTCTCTTCGGGAAATGCCTTGGTGGCGGGTTCGTTTGGTTGGGTGGACTCTATAGTTGTCTCTATAGTTGTCTCTATAGTTGTCTCATCAGAACCCTTGTCAGAATTGCTCTCAGAATTATTGTGGCCGTTATTGGCAATAATTACAGCTGCCGGGCTCTGCGGCTGAGTAGGGGTCTCGGGAACCGTGGCGCAGGCCGATAGCAGTATTGCGATACCGATCTTAAGGATTGCCAGATTAGCGAGATTTGATGATGTAGATAATTTAAATGGGTTAATAGTCTGTTGCCTTTATACCGTAAAATTTCATCAGGGTGGTTATTGCTAAGACAGTCGTGATTAAAAAAGATTAGCCGGAAATTCAGCAACTGTGTTTTTTTAGAGTATTTCTGATTATGCCGACCTGACTCAGGCAAAACTCGTGTAAAATCGTCCGCCATTGAAACCAGAACAAATTAACCCGCTTATTTAATAGCCTTTAGTTCTGAGTATAGACTGCTATATAAACAACTTATAGCAAGCGGCAACTAAATAGAGACGCAAGAGCAGCATATAATAGAAGCTATGAGTATTCTGGCATTTGGCATCAATCATACAACCGCTTCCGTGGATCTCCGCGGGCGGGTTGCCTTTGCCCCGGAAATTGTTATCGAATCATTGCAGCAGGCGCTCAGCCATCTGGATGGTGATGAGATCGCACTGCTCTCGACCTGTAACCGCACCGAGATTTATCTTTCCGGTGAGGTCAGCGAAGAACAGTTACTGGGTTGGTTGGCGGAACACAAGTCCATAGAGCTCGAACAGCTGCAGTCCTGTTACTACTGCCATCGCGATCAACAGGCGGTGCGCCATATTATGCGTGTTGCCAGTGGCCTTGACTCTCTGGTCTTGGGCGAGCCGCAAATTTTCGGTCAGATTAAATCTGCCTATGCCGTGGGCCGCGAAGCCGGCACCGTTTCAACCTTTTTAAATCAGGCTTTTCAATGTGCGTTCGCCGCCGCCAAGCGCGTGCGCTCGCAGACAGCTATAGGCCAAAACCCGGTTTCCGTCGCCTATGCATCAGTCAGTCTCGCCGAGCAAATTTTTGCCGATCTAAAAGATGCCCACGCGCTATTGATTGGTGCGGGTGAAACCATTGAACTGGTGGCTCGACATCTCAGCGAGAAAAAAATAGGCGGCATTACCGTGGCCAATCGCACCCTTAACCGGGCGCAGGAATTGGCGGCGGACTTTTCTGCCGAGGCGATACTCTTATCTGATATTCCCGACTATCTCACCAAGGCCGATATTGTTATTTCCTCAACCGCAAGCCAGTTACCGATTCTGGGTAAGGGTGCGGTTGAGTCAGCGCTTAAAAAGCGCAAGCACAGGCCGATCTTTATGGTCGATATCGCAGTGCCGCGAGATATTGAGCCTGAGGTCGAAGAATTGGCCGATGTCTATCTGTATACCGTGGATGATTTGCAGGAAGTAATTCAGGACAATCTTCGCGCGCGCCAGACTGCCGCCGATGTGGCCCAAGAGATTATCGATCAAGAGGCAGAGGACTGGTCGCGTCAGCAGCGCTCGCTAGCAGTTGTAGATACCATTCGTGCCTTCCGCGACAGTGTTGAAAAAATTCGTGATGAAGAAGTTGATAAGGCGCTGGCAGCACTAGAGAGAGGTCAGGACTCACCGTCAGTTATCACCACTCTGGCGCGTAACCTGACCAATAAACTGATGCACAAACCTACCACCCGCCTCAAGCAGGCCGGCGAAGAGGGCAGCGATGAAACCATTCACGCCACCCACGAACTTTTTGGTTTAGATAAAAAGCGTTAGCTAGGTTTAAATAGCAAACTTCGCAACTCCTCATTTTTAAAATTTTTTTGCGCTGCAAATCGGCCAACAAACGAGATATAGAAAACCCATGAAAGCATCAATTCTATCCAAACTGGATCACCTCTCTGAACGTTACGAAGAAGTTGGCGCACTGCTGAGTGATGGCGACATTATCAGCGATCAGAATCGTTTTCGCGGTCTCTCCAAAGAGTATGCCGAGCTCGAGCCGGTGGTGAAAAGCTATCAGGCTTACCTGGCAGTACTGGAAAATATTAATGAAGCCAAGTTGCTACTTAAGGACTCCGATCCAGATATGCGCGAGATGGGACTGGAAGAGCTGCGCAGCGGCGAAGCCCAGCGTGAAGAGTTAGAGCTGGATTTGCAAAAACTCTTACTGCCCAAAGACCCCAATGATTCGAAAAATGTCTTCCTTGAGATTCGTGCCGGAACCGGTGGAGATGAAGCGGCAATTTTCTCCGGCGATCTATTCCGTATGTACAGCCGCTTTGCGGAAAATCAGCGCTGGAAAGTTGAGGTGATCAGCGAGAACCAGGGCGATCACGGTGGCTATAAAGAAATTATCGCGCGGATTGTCGGTCAGGGCGTATTTTCCAAACTTAAATTTGAGTCTGGTGCGCACCGCGTTCAGCGAGTGCCGGACACCGAATCTCAGGGCCGCATTCATACCTCAGCCTGCACCGTGGCGATTATGGCTGAAGCGGATGAGAAAGATGCTATTGAAATCAACAAAGGCGATCTGCGCGTAGATACTTTCCGCGCCTCGGGTTCTGGTGGTCAGCACGTTAACAAAACTGACTCGGCAATTCGTATTACCCACCTGCCCACCGGGTTTGTGGTGGAATGTCAGGACGAGCGTTCACAGCATAAAAACCGCGCCAAGGCGATGTCAGTACTGCAGGCTCGTTTAACTGCAGCGCAGGATGAGGCAGCTGCCAAAGAGCAGTCGGATCAGCGTAAAAGTCTGGTGGGCAGCGGCGATCGCTCAGAGCGTATTCGTACCTACAACTTCCCTCAGGGAAGAGTTACCGATCACCGTATCAACCTTACCCTCTACAAGTTGAGTGAGGTAATGGAAGGCTCTCTCAATGAAATTGTTCAGCCATTGGTCAGTGAATTTCAGGCCGAGCAGTTGGCCAGCCTTGCCAGCTAATGAACATTTCTCAGCTGCTACAATCCGCTGTTCAGCTCAATCATCTCAGCGACACATCGAGATTGGACTGCGAGCTATTGCTCTGTTATCTGCTCGATGTGGATCGCACCTATCTAAAAACCTGGCCGGATCGGGAACTCAGTGAGACTATTGAAGAACAGTTTCAACAGCTGTTGCAGCGGCGTATTATCGGTGAACCCGTAGCCTATTTGATCGGCACTCAGGGTTTTTGGACCCTCGATTTAAAAGTCTCAGCAGACACATTGATACCGCGCCCAGAAACGGAATTATTGGTAGAGGCTGCCCTTGAGTTGGAGCTTCCTCAGCAGGCCAAAGTGCTTGATCTGGGTACTGGCACCGGTGCTATTGCTCTGGCGCTGGCCACTGAGCAGAGCCGCTGGCAGGTCAGTGCAGTAGACCTAATGCCCGGCGCAGTGCAGCTTGCCAAAGAAAATTGTCAGCGTTGTCAGCTGGAGAATGTGGAGATTTTTCAGAGCCATTGGTTTGCAGATATTGCCCCGCAGTCGTTCGACCTGATTGTGAGTAACCCACCCTATATAGAAACTGACGACGCTCACCTGACTCAGGGTGATGTGCGTTTTGAGCCTGCCTCAGCGCTGGTCTCCGGGCCTCAGGGCTTGGACGATCTGCGCCTGTTGGTTGCTCAGAGTGTCAACTATCTGGTTGATTGTGGTTGGTTGATCGTCGAGCACGGATATCAGCAGGGGCCTGCGGTGCGAGACCTTTTTGAACAGGCGGGCTTTGCGCT
>Ga0209533_1003863_pt1 | contig 13136 bp, 11 predicted proteins | sample COG_04_FD_184748 | JGI IMG/M metagenome (GOLD analysis project Ga0209533, IMG submission 184748) | Pelagic Microbial community sample from North Sea - COGITO 998_met_04 (SPAdes) (version 2) | ecosystem: Environmental > Aquatic > Marine > Neritic zone/Coastal water | place: Helgoland, sampling... | reverse complement strand
CATAAACGAGACAGTGAACAGTCTTGATCTGAGCTTGGCGCGCATAACATCCTGATAGTTGTCGCGACTGACACCCATGATGAATCCATGTTCCACCAGGGTGAGTACTTCTGACGCACGACGTTCGTCAGGCTGAACGCCACCGGGGTCTTCCGCATTCACGATCGCGACCCGAATAAATCCTTCGTAGGTGTTGGGCAGCGTCTGGGAGTAGCCAAAAAATATGCTACCGCATATCAAAGCGCCACCGAGAATCCACTTCCAGTTGTCCAGCAGCGCAATAAAGTAGCGCAGAATATCGACTTCAAGTTCTGGCGTTGCACTTTCCATAGTGTAAATTCCGTTAAGAGTTGCTAGTAGTAGAGCAACCCCTATGCCACTATTTCAGCCAATAAAAACAACAACTTAGAACAGGGAGGTTGAAGAGACATGCAAATTGCGAGCACTTAGCTCGCAATTTGCAATTTGGTTTTATCGAATCGAGAGGAGACTTAAAGAATCACGCCTGCAAACAAGGCAACTTCAACCAGGGATCTTGTCCAGGCCTGTACACGTTCAGTGACGTTCATGCGATCGACATTAAGAGGCACATAGATCGTCGCACCAGGCAGGGGATCCTTTTTGCTACGAAGAAAGCGTTTGCCCTTCAGACGCATCACTTCACCGTTGGCCTGAACTGCATAAGCATCGCTAAGACGTCCAATGACCGTTGCACCGCCACTTAACTCGATGTAATCGCGGATTGAACGCGATTCAATATAGGCATGACTGGTGGGCACATAAACTTGACCTGCTACCGTAACTTGACGATGCCTGACGGGGACATAGAGTTGGTCGCCATCTTCCATTACCAGATCGTGACGTTTGTCACAGGTCATCGCCCGTTCCAGATTGATGATCTCGCGGCCTTTTGGTTCGGCACTCTTCAAGCGCTCTAAGACCTTGAGATATTCATCCTTATCACCACCTGCTGGCGTTTTTTCATGGTTATTAACAGAGTGGGACAAAGATAACTCCACCATTAAGTCATCTAACTGTTCTTGAATTCTATCAAGGGTTTCTTTCTGTAACGCTCGCGTAGATTCACGAGTAAACTCTGCACCGAAGCTCCATGCAGAACTTGTCAAACCACCCGCTCGCTGCATCACTTCGCACATTGTCTCACCGCGATCAATCACGTAGGTTCCGGGTCTTGCGACTTCTCCCTTCAAGACAACTTTCGCGACATTTCTCCAGCCATTTCTTTCAACAAAGATCAGCTGATCGCCGGATTTTAACAACGGGTTTTTAGTGTCATCGAACAATCGAACTACACCCGCAGGATCGGCAACCAGCTTGTTTTGGAGTGGTTGCAGCGAAGTCTCCTGCTTTGCAGTTTTGACTTCCAAATGGATATCCACGCGTCGATTGAGCGCTCGCCCAGCCGCTGTTGCATTGCTAGCGATGCCCTGAGTTGCGCCCATGCCTTCCACTTCAATCACCACATTAGAAGGCAAAAGCTTGTGAATGATATCCGCTACTTCCCAGGCTCTGGCAATCGAAAGACCAAGGTTGTCACCATATTTTTCACGGGTTGCTGCCGACAGAGGCGTATCGTCAGTATGACCTATTAACACAACACTCACCGTCTGATCGGTGCCTGCATATTGAGCCAGGACATTCTCGATTTTCTGAATATCCGTCAGATCGATATCCGCTTTTCCCAGATCAAACCGAACCGGGTCAATGATGTTTTTGATTCGGCCATCATTCGCAAGAGGCAAAGCAGCTTTCGCATGATATGCCTGCATGGCCATCGCGGCGACTTCCTGAGCCACTGTCCTTGTTTCGCTGCAGATATCCACCAGATACTCAGCATCCAGAGAAATATGTTCAATATGCACTTCACCACCAATCACTTTGTGATGTCGTGAAAGCTCGGCTTGAACACCATCCGCATTCATTGTGAGGCCATCGCCCGCGCACAATAGATCACTGGCACGCATATCATCTGTCAAAGGATATGCGCCCTTACTGCGAATCAAACCATCGGCATGAACCACGAGTGGATCATCTCGATACTGGCCAAATTCCGTTAAACGCTGAATGTCACCACGCATCAAACCAGCGCGATCTGTACCTTCTGCAAACAAATAGATTCGATCCTGGGGCGCCAAAACTGGATTCGCCGCTGATGTCGGTTGAGCAAAAGCATCAGCCAGTTGGATATGAATCGGTTCAATACGATTTGACGGCATCACACGACGGAAGATAACCGCGTACGCCATATCTGTGCCGGGCAATACGCCACCAGTAACCTGTAATGCTTCGATTAGGCGAACGCCTGGCTCAAGAGGAAACCGCCCCGTGTAACGGACATTGCCTAAAACCGTGATGGTTGGCGCTGGCTGGTATGCCGTGGCTTGAATATCCAGCACTCGATTAACTGACGCTAGTAAGCTTGCACGCTGCTGTTCAAGATTGAATAGGATGACCTCATCTCTGGGCTGCAGCAGCACATCTTTTTCAGTTCCTGGGAAACGCAATATCGCACTTAGGTCCAAATAGATGACTTCTGTACGTCTGGTGCCCTTTGTTTCCCTGCTTAGCAGAGCAAAGTCCAAATCAGCGTTACGTAACAAGACATCGGGAGATGAGACAAGATCAGATACCCTCATCGCAGGCTGGTACTGATAACCACCGGGCCTTTTGACGTGCCCAGACAACATCACCACCTGATCCAATCGATCGTCCAATGGCATCACGCGCAGATAGTCACCGGGCTGAATCTTGATGGTTTCGGGGACAGGTACTTCAGAAAGGTTCACAAGGGTCCGATGGCTGTTCGTGACAATTCGTTCAATATAGGATTTGTCCATAGATGCTGTGGGTAAAAGCCCACCCGCCATCGCCAACACAGACTGCAGAGATGTATCTCCTTTTAGTTCGTAGATCGCAGGGCGCTGAACTTCGCCACCGACATAAACCACATCACCAATCGGCGGCACAAAAATGACGTCATTGTGTTCAAGCGCCACATCATCCTGTGTGCCACCCGCTAACAGCAGCTGATACAAGTCGAGGCGCTGAACAAGCTGCCCATTGCGGCGAAGTTGAATATCTCGCAAGGAACCACTGGTTTTAATACCGCCTGATGCGAGCAACGCATCGACGAGTGTTGCAAGACCATTAACGGAGTAGATGCCAGGCGCCACAACGTCGCCGGTTAAGCGAACCTGCATTGCCCGTATCTCACCCATGGTGACCGCTGTTTTGGCTCCGATCACACGAGAGTCAAAACTGTCGACGATCAGGTCGCGCACTTCATGAAAAGGCAATCCGGCGACAGACATGGGACCAAACTCGGGAATGAGTATTTCGCCTTCACGAGTGACCACCAGACGATACTCAACGTTGCGCTTGCCATAGAGTTGGACAATCAACGTGTCGCCAGGACCAACTTTGTAGCCAGTTGGTACGACCACATGGTCGATGATCTGCAGCAGCTCGCCGCGATTAAAGATCTCGTAGCCAAATTGAGCTAGCTCCTGATCTAATGCCTGTGATTGGCGCTGCTCATCCAGAGAGAGTTCCTGAGTCTTCGTTTCTGCCAGTTTCTCAATGGATGAAGCCACTTCCTGCACCGCCGCGTCGGAAATGACGACGGAGGTCGCGACGCGAGGTAGAGGTTCATCATTGCCGGATGGCGCAGCTTTCATGTACTGCTGCTTCTGAGCGTACTGAAGAGTATCCAGAATTGGCTCAAAGCTGTCTGACGCTGACTGAACAGATCCAGCCAACAAGCTTAACGTGACGCTGATGGCGAATTGGAGAACGCGTTTATGAATCATCATGGGTAAATCGTTTGTTGAGATTTACCTTACTAAGAGCAACCCCCATGCCAGCAAAAATAGGTTTTTTATATCAATAACTTAACTCACACTGAACACTCATTTGCAAAAAGATATTCGCAAATTGCAAAGCCATTTACGCACATTGCAATTCATTCTGCTCCGCCCATATAGGGTACTCGCCCGTGACAGAAGCCAGTAATTGCGCATCTTTCGCAAAATGCATTTGCAACTTTGCGCGCTGCGACGCAGACAGTTCAATGCCATCATCACTTTTCTTAACGTTTAGCTGCTCAAACCAGTAGCGAATCACGCGGCGACGAGGCTCAGGAATACGATCCCAAAACACCTTCACCGGTCCAAAGTTACGAATACGTTGCTTCAACTGTTTTGACACTATGGCTTCACTGCCGCCCTTATGAATCACCTCACCCAAACAATCTGGGGTAAATCCTTCATCGAGCCCGAGGAATGTCATGACTTTATCCAAGGTCGCCTGGGGCTCGTTTTGAATATCCTCGGTATATAGCACGAGGAGTTGATCGCGGTTGAAGTGGCGCAAATAGTTTTCCAAAATCCGACCGTATTCACTCCAGGCCAGGTAATAGTCGCCTTCTGACTCAAAAGTCTCAGTATGCATCGGCGCAGAACCGGCCCTTGCTTTGGTAAGCGCGTCTGGTTGGAGAAGTTCGCTGACGGCTTCATCGAAGGTGCGTTGCTCGGTCTCACGACGGCGGTTCATGCGATATTGTGACCAGGCGCGCTCGATGGGGTCCCGAAGCACCGCGATCAATTTGAGGTCAGGATTATGTTGCTTGAGGCGCAGAGGTATTGCCTCATCGCACATATATTGCGGTGTCGCCTTTCCTCTCAACTTACCAATCCCTCGGCCAAACTGCTCCGCCATAAAGGCTGACACTTCTGCTTCGTTCACATCATGGTGAAACAGCGGCGCTTCTTTACCCTTAGGCATAGCAATATCCGCATGTGGTTCAAGGTACTTAAACAGTGCTGTGGTCGCAGATTTTTGCGCGCCAATGATCAAAAAATCGAGTTTCATACTAACTCCTTCGTAAAGTGTGGTGAGTCTCGCCCCACCAACTGATAGGCGGTCCAGAGGGACGCGATGCTTTTAAGAGAGATGGTTAAGGAATAGACCATGGCAATACCCATGGCACCAAACGCGTTACCCGCAAGAGGCGTTAAGCCAATGGCAATAGCAAGAGTCGCTAACTGAATGTTCATTTCCTTGGCGCCTTCCCCGCTCATGTTCAGTAGTTGCCCCGATAAACCAGTCATCGCACCACACAGCTGACCGATGGCCAGTACCAGCAAGATTGGCAGGGCATCACCGAAGCCGTCACCGAAGAGCGGATGTATAAAGGGATAACCCACCAACAATACAACCACCATCGGCACATAGAGCATAAGCGAGAGTTTTTGGGTTTGGCCAAGCAAACGACGCGCGCCAAACTTGTCACCACTCAAAGCGCTTTTCGCAAATCTAGGCCCATAGATCGCGCCGAGCATCAGCAAAATCGTTGTACTTAAGTTCAATAGTTTGAAAGCAAATGCGAACGAGCCAATCTCGGCTAGCGTTGCAAAGTAAGGTAAGACTAAAAATGGATAGTTAAGAAAGCCAATGCTCACAAGTGCCGTCACCCAATAAGGGGCGTGCTCTTGCCAGGCAATGTTCGGCGCTGCAGCACGTCGATTCGACATGCCGCCCAGGTACTTGAGCAGCCTTAATACCAGTACAAACGCCGTTATAAAAAAGCCGGCGGAGAAGGCACCAATCACATCCAGTGACGTTATCTCACCATACAAAAAATAACGGGTGCCAATCACCGTGCCGGCTACAACGGGAGGTAGAGCGCTCTCAACCAGTACACTGGCGTCTACCTGACCCACAGCCTTGAGACTCTCGGAAGCAATCCGGTAGAGCGCAAAGCAAAACACTGAAACTGCAACAAAACCTAAATGCAGACCTGATTGAATCCAACCAAATGCATACAGCACAAAAGCAACTAGCATCAGCACCAACCAGACACCAGCCAGCCGGCTCGTTGCTTTAGCAAAATATTGCAGAGCACTGGCTCTACATTCATCTGCTTGCACCATACGGCGCATGGCGTGAGTAGGCAGACCTGCCGCCGCTAGTTCACCAAGCGAACAGGTCCATGCCAGAAATAGCTGTAAAGTACCCACCCCAGCAGGTCCGGCAATTCTTCCAACTACCAGCAGAATCACCGTTTGCAAAACAACTCCGGTGAGTCGAATGCAAGACAAGCCCAGTACTCGTTGCCAACCAGTATTCACGCGAAAGCTGCCTCTGACGCGGCACTTTTAGCACGTTCATCGCTTACCAACACATCATCGATAGCAACATCCATGGCCTTGAACAAAGCGCGCCAGGTGTACTTATCGCGAATAAGTTCTCTTGAGTTAACGGCCAGCGTTACCCAGAGTTCATTATTGCGAATCAGTTCATCGATATCTCGTACCATTGCTGACGCTGTTTGTGACACCATCAGATGGCATCGGTGAAATGCCGCGATACTCTCCGCGCCAACAGGCGTTGTCACGACAGGGATACCGCGCGCCATCGCATTCAGCACTTTGACTTTCATGCCGCTGCCAAAAGTTAGCGGTGCGACGCAAACGTGTGCCGTTTGATAAATCGTTTCCAGATCGTCGACATAGCCAAGCAGCTTAATGTTTGGTTCGTTCTCGACTGCTTTTTGCAGTCTTTCATCGGGGTTTTTACCGACGACATCGAACTTGAGTTCTGGGTGTTTCTTCGCAAGTTGTGGCCATACATTTTTGATGAACCATAAAAGACCCCTGGTGTTGGCTTCCCAACCTAAAAAGCCAACATAAACGAGCTTCAAATCTGTTTGATACCAATTAGGATCCGGCAGACTTAACTGGCTGTCATCACCAAGGTGGTAGGTTTCAGCGTAGTTTTGCCGACGGACACCTGCTCGACGAAGGGCATCGATATCACCAGGCGCAGCAAAAACCAGGTCTGCCCGGCGTGCGACCTCAGTCTCGTATGACTTAACGCGCAGCGCTTCCAACTTTGTCGCAATCTTATAAAACGGGTTGTTTGACGTTTTGCTATAGCGCTCCCACAACTGGAAGTACGCGTTGTGACCGTGATAAATGACTTTGCCAACGTAAGACTCCGGAACGTATTGCGCGACCTCGTAGTGGTCCAACATGATCACATCAAATTCGTCGGCCATTTGCGCGACGGCATCTTCAAGCAAAGGAGAATGAGTACGCAAAACGTTAAGAGGCACTGACGTCGCATAGCTGCGCAGGAGGTTTATCGCGCTGCGCCTTACCTTAACGGGATCCGTGATGCATTCGACATGGGGCATTTCTCGTTGAAACGCCTTTAAGTGCTTTGCATCATCAAGCTTCAGAGGGCAGCACAAAGTGACATCAAACCGGGACGCTAAATGCTCAAGCAACTTAAGGCTTTTAAGCTTGCCGCCGCTCTGCGCGGGATAAGGCAGTTCTGGCGTTAAGAAGAGCAATGTTTTCATGATGAATCCTTGTGTGTCCTTGTATAGGAGACTTAAGTGCAACCCATCTGCCAACTTTGCCAAAAGGCCCTTAACCTATTGTATTTATTAAACTAATACCAATATAACGCACCTGTTCCGAGCCCCCTAATTCGCAGATTGCAGTCGTGGTTTCGCAAATTGCGATTGCAGATTGCGAAACTGTTGCATCACGCCGACAATGCAACCGCCAACGCATCGGGATCCATTTTTAGATTCGACTGCAAGTGAACGGCCACCTGATTGGGCAGCACCGCCTGAACAAACTTCTCGATGTCTGCTGGCGTTTCGATGTCGTAAAACCATGAGCTATGGCACAGTCCGTTTTCTATGCCGATATGACGATCATCATTCGTGCATTCATCAATAAAGACCCCGTACAAAATGAACTCTGAAAAATCGATGGTACGAAGTAACACATCCATCCAACCGCGCTGATTCCGTTCTTCAATCTGAGCAAACATTTCCGCTACGCAGTCTTTGCGCATGGCGGTCAGTTGCGCGATGTAAGAGCCATCTAGCTGTTGTTCATCACCTAACCCAAACTGTTTTGCCGCGAATCCATACCAATTTTGATAACGTTTCGATTCATAGAAATGCTGTTTTCGCTCATCACGGAAAAACTTCAAGCTGTCGCCTTGCCAAAGGTCCTGAGCAGCAAATGGTCGAACGAATCGAGTATCTGAGTCAGCGAAACAGCAGGCCTCTTCAGCCACCGCCTGTGTAATGGCCAGCTTCGTTACCTGCTGAAGTATCCAGCCTCGCACGGGAAGCGCTCGCAACGACCACCACCATTTGCGACTCAAGGACGACTGATGAAGCCATGAAGGCAACAAAGTTTCCTTCACAACAATTTCAACCTCACGGCTCAAAACCTTTCTGAATGTTTTTTCATCCTGCGCATCCACCAAGACGTAGTGGTGGTCAAAGCCGCTGGCGAACTGGTCCGCTGATTCGATTAAATGACGGCACCTTTCGATATCCGGTAGCCAACTGGGTGTAACTAGAGCTGTTGATTTCATAACGTTTCTCGCAATTTGCAATGCAGATTGAAATTGAAAACGTGCAATCTGCATTTAAAGTTTGGGGTTGTTCTCACAAAGCCCCTATTTCCGCCATGCCACATATAGGAGTTGTTGGCACAGCAATTGAACTAATGATCCCTGAATACAAACAACAAACTCGGAGATCACATATGTTTCGTTTCTTTTCACTTCTCGCAGTAGCCGCCTTGTGTAGCCCTGCTTTCGGAAGCAGCTTTACTGCCTGTCCGAACGAAGCCTTTCTCGTTCAAGACCAACCGGCAAAACTCTACGGGGTTGATTTATCGACCGGCTCCTACACTCAGCTTGCTGAGGATATGGGTACAGTAGGCAAATTGAATGCCATCTCTTTCAACTTCCATGACCGCTTCCTCTACGCGTGGGATTATGAGGATGATTCGATCGCTCGTATCGGTACCGACTATCAGGTTGAGCTGTTGCCGATCAAGAACCGTCCTAACAGTGACTTTTATGTAGGCGATATCGCGTTAGAGGAGAATACTTACTACGTTTATCGTCGCGGTTCAGCAAACCACCATGGTTTGTTTCGCATCAGCCTGGACCCCAACAGCGCTGATTACCTTGAAGCAATACGCATCAGCAACGGTCAGAATCTTCGCTACAACATTTATGACTTTGCATTTCACCCAGACAACAACTTGTTGTACTCCGTTGCGAGCAACGGCTTATTGATCGAAATGAGCCCAGAAACGGGTGCAACAAGAGAACTTGGTAAAACCGGCCTCAATGGCACCTTTGGCGCAATCTATTTCGACGTTGAAGGAAATCTGTATGCCAGTCGTAACAAAGATGGTCTGATCTTTCGCCTGAACCCACTGGCCAGCGATGTGACAGCGGTCGAGTTTGCTCAAGGCCCGTCTTCATCTAACAACGACGGCGCTCGCTGTGCGTATGCGCCAGTTGTTATTAATGAAGCATCGAAAGCAGACTTTGGCGATGCGCCAGATACTTACGGTACTTCGCTTGGCGAAAATGGTCCTCGTCACGGAGACACCAATAACAGTCTTTTTCTCGGAGCGATCGTCGACCGCGAGAATCAGGCGTATCTATCTCCAGAGTCCGATGACGCCGTGGGTGAAGCAGACGAAGATGGGATAAGTTTTGTCACAACCCTAGAAGCAGGTAAGCCCGCCATCATCCAGGTTCAGGTTCAGGGTGAAGGCTATTTGAATGGTTGGATCGACTTTAATCAAAACGGACGTTTTGATGATTCAGAGCAAATCACACGTGACCAATCTGTCACCACCGGCACGCACAACCTCATTATCGACGTCCCCAGCACTCTGGTTGCGGGTAACACCTGGAGCCGTTTTCGCCTAAGCAGTAATACCGGTGTGGGCGCAAACGGTGGTGTACCGGACGGTGAGGTCGAGGACCATGAAGTACTGTTAAGTTCTTCTACGGACACTACTGTTTACTATCCTTCAGTAAAAGGCTTTGTCACTCTCGCCTTTGAAGACCTATGGCCTTCTGTTGGCGACTATGACATGAATGACCTGGTCGTACATTATAGAACCGCAACGCAGATCAGTGGTGACACTGTCACCGGCGTCAATTTAAGCGGACAAATGCTTGCCATCGGCGCGACCTTTCACAATGGATTCGCGATCGATTTACCCGGGGTACCAAGAGAAGCCGTTGATCAATCCAGTATTGAGTTTGTGATCAATGGCGTTACGCAAAAGGTCAATCCATTGGAAGAAGGCCAGACCAACGCCGTATTCGTCGTGACACAAGATATCTGGAATCACGTTTCTCCTGCCGAGGCCTGTTCTTTTTATCGCACCGAAAGCAACTGTGGCGATTCGAACGTGCAAGCAAGCTACTCGATTACTTTCAGATTCAACACCCCGCAACCGCTCGCGCTATTTGAGGATCGTTTGTTCAACCCTTTTATCTTTGCAACCGAGGGCTTTGAACGAAATAGCATCTTTAGTGAACCACCTGGTCGCAAGCTGGAAATCCATCTTAAAAATAAGAAGCCTACTGACCTTGCCGATCCTGCATTGCTTGGCCGAGCAGACGACTTCTCCAATCCAGACAGCGAAAACTACTATCAAAATGCTAACGGACTTCCCTGGGCAGTCGAGATAGGAACCGAGTGGAAGCACCCTGGAGAGTACATCGACCTAATTGAAGCCTACCCTGATTTTAGTAACTGGGTAACCAGCAAAGGCAAAAGTCATCAGAACTGGTACCTCCTCGAAAAGGCAGTCAAACCAAAACTCTATCGTGAAGGCAAAGACTAGACCTTCAAGCATTCTTTAAAAGGACAAATACTATGAACATTAAAAACTTAACGATTATTTCTGCTGTCGCCTTCCTCACCGCATGCGGTGGTGGCGGCGGTGGAGACGCTGAAACATCACCAGCGCCGACGCAGGCTGTCGCACCAACAGTCACCGCGGTAACTCCAGCACCAACCTCGACCCCGCAGGTGACAACACCAGCAGCCACTACGCAGGTGAGTAAAACCAGTGATCTGAAAGCTGACGACGATTTCACTTTTACCTCATCCTATCAAGTGAGTGTCTCAGTAAATCGAAATAGCCAGGAAAGTGCTTATCTCAACATTTGCAGAGAGTTTAAGAGCAGCCCAACCGGATATTCTGTGAACTATGATTCTTGTGTTCTACAAACAACGCTCGAGGATGGAAAGTTTGCCGGTGAGATCACTCTGACCAATGATATTAACGAACTCATTGTTAGTGTCTGGTTGTTTACGGGGAATGATCCCATCCATCAAGTATGGGATAGAGCAGTAGAAGGTGATCAAATCGTCGTCAATTAGTTCTATCTAACAATCCAACAAGGGCGGCTAATGGTCGCCCTTTTGCATTCTGCAAACACAGTTCCATTTCGCAATTTCGTTCTGCAAAAACCAGGCACCAAACGCGCAGAGAACAAGCTACATATCTATATTTATCAATAACTTAAGTTTTTGGCACAGCGGTTGCCATGTATTACCTGTTAGCAACATTCAAATCCAACAGGAGCAATACAATGACCGCCCTACAAGCGCTTCGAGAACTTAATTCAGCCGCCACAAGCAACAGTGGCGCAAACTACATCGGACTTACACAAGACTTCAATTTGATCCGTTATGCCACGGCACCAGTGGAGACAGACTCAGCCTGGTATCCCAGTCTTAAGCGCGGCTTCGATGTCATCGCCTCCGCTTTATTACTGATTGCCCTGTCACCACTGATGCTGATTGTGGCAATCGCAATTCGACTGGAATCAAAAGGTCCGGTGTTTTTTTGTCAAACTCGTTGCGGCCTCCACGGCAAGCATTTTGACTTTTTTAAGTTTCGTTCGATGGTTGTGGATGCTGAAGCAAAGAAAGCGAATTTGTCTGCGCAAAGCGATCAAAAAAGTTTGCGCTTTAAAATGGCTCAAGACCCACGTATCACGCGCGTCGGCGCTTTCATCAGAAAGTATTCTCTCGATGAACTCCCACAGCTGTTGAATGTATTGAGAGGAGACATGTCTCTGGTGGGACCAAGACCGCCAATTCCGTCAGAAGTCGCACAGTACACCTTGTACCATCATCGCCGTCTGGCTGTCACGCCCGGCATCACCTGTACCTGGCAAGTTGGTGGTCGATCGGATATTGAATTCGAACAACAGGTAGATTTGGATATCGCCTATATCCGAACCAGATCGTTTTGGCAGGACTTAATGATTCTGCTACGGACGCCTCTCGCTGTCATCACTGCCAGAGGTGCCTATTAGATGAAGAAAGTGGGAACCAGCATCGATTTTTATCATTGGGCTATTTTGATCGTGACGATCGGAGCCCTGGCTGGTCCAACGACTTTTGTCATGGTAGGTCTATTAGTTGCTTTGTTAGCGCTGATCTAGGTATGTATGCACAGAGCTTGATGCTTAGTATGACCGCTCACGGACTTGCGAGCTGCCCACAAACCGCTCTGAGTTTTCAGGCAGATCAACTGCGTGAAGAGCTGAGTATTGATGATTCGATGAAATTATTATTCGGTATATCCTTTGGTTACGAAGACCCTAAACACCCTGCCAACCAGTGCAGGGTAGGGCGCGCCGAACAACCAAGCGTTGTTGATTTTTACCAATAATAATGGCGCCTAGCCGCACGATAGTTTTAACAAACCAATGAATAAACACAGTAAGAAAATCTCATGAATTTAACAAAAATAGCCGCTGGCTTAATGCTGTTTTCCGGTGTCAGCCACCCCACCCAACTGCTCATTTACGGCACGGCTGATCCTGCACTGGTTAATTCTTCGCTGATGGGAATGAGCTTTCTGGTAGTGGGCGCACTGCTTTTGACCGGCAAACGCTGGGCTTTGTGGATAGGTGCAATCCAGCCACTGGTTTTTGGCATCTTCCAGGCGCTCAATGACCTTCTGATCTTTTCGCTGCAGGCCATGGCCGCGCTGGGTTCAGGCTACATTCTATTGTCCTATGGTTGGCGCGCGCTGTTGTACGTTTGCGTACCGTTGTTGCTCGCCATGGTGGTGATTCTTTGGCATACCCGCGACCAGTCGGCGGTGGCCATCACGCCCACGGCGGTATAACTATCGCGGCGGTGGCAGGCGGGGATGAACTCGACTCTCTGCAGGTGGCCCAGGTTGCATATTCAAAACATGATATCTAAACGATTGCTAGAAAGATTGTTTAAAGCAATAGCC
>Ga0209533_1003861_pt1 | contig 13142 bp, 10 predicted proteins | sample COG_04_FD_184748 | JGI IMG/M metagenome (GOLD analysis project Ga0209533, IMG submission 184748) | Pelagic Microbial community sample from North Sea - COGITO 998_met_04 (SPAdes) (version 2) | ecosystem: Environmental > Aquatic > Marine > Neritic zone/Coastal water | place: Helgoland, sampling... | reverse complement strand
AAATAATTTAAATTCATATGAAGGATGTTATTTGGGATTTCCACAATATGGTGTGTGTGCGGATGCTCGAACGGGTGATTTTTTGGCCATGAATGTTCATGAATGGCACTGTAACACAGAATTTCGTAAACCAAAAGGACAAAAAGTGACAAAACATAATTTCAGTGATCGTGATATTATAAATGATTGGCATTACAATCGAATGTCAATGGTTATGTATTTACGAGAAAATATGATTCAATGCGCCTCTAAATCTAAAATTAAAAGCAACAAAAAATTACTTGCTAAAAATAATAACAGGAAAAAGAAATCACCTACAAAACCAAAACGTAAATCACCTACAAAAAATAAAAGAAAAAATAAATCACCTATAAAAAATAAAGGAAAAAAGAAATCACCTACAAAATCAAAACGTAAATCACCTACAAAAAAAAAGAAAACTATCAAAAAGCAATAAATAAAAATATTCAAACGCAAAGTATTATTATTTTAATATTTATGTTTTTCAATTATAAAAAAAATTGATTTTATAATTGAAAAACATAAATATTAAAATAATATTATTAACAAACAAATGTCAACAACACAACCAACATTATCATGTTTAACAAATGTGAAACGAGATCGTTATGCAGAAAAAAAAAGAAAATGTGTTGACCAAATGAAACAATATTTAAATGAATCTGTTTTAAGACATGGGAGAGCAGAAAAAATTATTATCGCACGAAAAATATTTCGTTTTTTATCAACACATAATTGTCGAAATATTTTGATAAAAGATCACCCAAAATTCAAAACAACTGTTCGAAATAAATTAATTGAATTTTATAAAATCGAAAACTGGACTGAAGCAAAATATTGGTATGAAAAAATTTTTAATAAACCTATTCCAGATAAATTTGTTTGAATCAATTAATTTAAATTTCAAAACTAAATAAATTATCATTGTGTTTGTCATGTCGGATTGTAAATAACTGTATTTGTACATTTTTTTTTATAATATCATAAGCATCATCATTCCAATTTAATTTTAAATCATTTACATACAAAATATATGCCAATCCATCACCTTTTTCCATAGATTCTACTTTGCCATATTTTAATTGTAATTTTGTCATTTTTGAACATATTGATTTGATTTTTTTTAATTTTGAGAATATTTTTAATTTAAAATGTGTATTCTTTGAGACATCTCCATCTAGATTAGTATACATATATGTTTTGGTATATATTGTAATCCACATTTTATACTTTTCCTTTAAAAAATAATTGAATTATATCAAATTTTTGTTCAATTGTCAAACAGTTAAATCGTTAAACTTATTTTTTTTGTTATTTTTTTGTTATTTTTTTATAATTTTCGGGATCTGTATCTGATTCTGTATTGACACATAAAATCACACTATTTGGTTTTAAAATTCCTTTTCCTTTTAAAGCCAACATTCCAGCAACTCCCGCAGCACCAGATTCACCTGCCACAATCGAATCTTTTGCTAAAAGACACATCGCTTTTTTTGCCCATTCATCACCAATTACCACATAATAATCCACAGTATCTTTAATTATATTCCAGGAAAGATAACTTGGAATACCACAATTTAACCCAGACATAATGGAATCTGTTTTTCCACGACATGGAACTAAAATAGGGTCTTGATAATCCAAATCATTGTTATGGTGAATTAAAACATTATGTGTGATACAGTCGGCATCTTTTGGTTCAACAAGAATAAACTGAACATTGTTTGACCAAACTGTTTGATTTTTCAACATATGTAAATTATAAAGCAACCATAGTCCCGCCGTACCAGCTAATCCACCAACACCTGCTTGGATAAATAAATGGGTAATTGGATTTTTTGAGTCTTGTGAGTTTTTCATTTGTTCATTAATTTCTCTAAAAATTGTGCTATAACCAATTGTAATTTTTTTTGGAATATTTGTATATTCTTTCCACGAAGTATCCGAAACCAGTGTCCACCCATTTTTCATCGCTTCTTCTCTGACAATATCAATCGCATCATCATACGATCCTTTGACCGTGATAACTCTTGCTCCTAATTCTTCCATGGCTTTTTTTCGCACAGGTTTCATATTTGCGGGAACATAAATAACAGATTGAATTCCCAATTGATTTGCCACATATGCAACTCCCTTTCCATGATTTCCATCTGTCATTGTAGCCAACACATTTGGGATTGGATCTAAAGTAGCAATTGCATAAAAGGATCCCAATGGTTTAAATGACTTTAATCCAAGACGTTGTCCTTCATCCTTAATAAAAACAGTGCAATTTTTACCCATTTCCATTTCTAGATTTGACGCACGATATAATGGTGTTGGTTTAATATTTATATGAATTTGGGCACAGTTTTCCAATTTGCTTGTAAATTCTTGAAATATTTTATTTGTAGTTTGTGATAATCCAATACGTTTTTGAAGTGAATTATTTACACTAACAAAAAATGGATCAGGTACTGTTGTTTTTTTAATAAAATATGGTTTAGTTGGGCATCGTTTTGTCAATAAACGACATCCTGTTTCAGTTACAACAATACATTCTTCATGGACAATACTTTTACCATTACATTCAACAAAAGGTTCAATACAAAACACCATATTTTTTTCAATTATTGTGTGCTCATTATGTTTAATGGATGGCAATTCTGTTAAATTAATTCCTAAACTATGCCCAATTCGACCGTCTTTATATGATTTTTTAGAAATTTTAGGAATGCCATAATGAATAGCATGTTTTAATAAATAATTCACCATCACTGTCCATATTTCTGATATTTTCACACCAGGTCGAATAAATTCAATTGCTTTTTGTGTTGTATTCCATAAAAGTGTGTGAGTTTTTTGATAAAACTCAATGTTGTTAGTGTCGTTGTTATTAGGATCAATGATAATATAATTTCGATCAAAATCACAAAAATATTCATCATAAACTGCTCCAGTATCAATTACAAATATTTCGTCATGTTGGACTAGTTTATCAGTTGGACCATCTACGACCGATCCATATCCCTTATAACCACTTTTGCAAATCATATAACGTATAGAATCAACACCATGTTGAAGCAACAAGATTTTCATTTCTCGTGTGATATCGCGTTCGGTTAAGTAATTTGTATGTTTTTCTAATTTTTGGGATAACAGTTCAAAACAAGTTGACGTAATTTGACAACAACGTTCTATTTTGCCAATTTCATATTCTGATTTTACCAATCGAATCGATTGAATTTGTGTGGAAAGATCGATAAATTCAAGATTTAGTTTTTTTTGTATTTCCAATAAATGTTTCAATGGCATTCTTACATTGGATTCAATATTCATACATAACCCTAGTTTTCCATTTTTAAAAGGCATTAATCGTTTCAATAACAAACTAATACCATCATCTTTTAAGCAGGGAGCATTCCATGTATCAATTTGCGAAAGAAATGTTTTTTGGATAGTGTCTTCCATTAATGATGGTACTATGGCAATTTCACTGGTTTGTGTAATAAGTAAATAGATGGGTCGTGTTGGCGATTCCCAAAATTGAGATGTATAACCAGTGAAATAATAAAAATTGTCTCGATTGGTAAATAGAGTTATATTGACATTATTTATTTTCATATTGGTTCGTAATTTATGGAGTCTTTGTTCAAATTCAGAAATGGGAAAATGTCTTAACATAGATTAGATGATTTAATAAAAAGAAATTCTCTTTAATAAATTTTCAAATCAATGAAAAAAAAAGTGTTTAAACGAATAAATAATAAACATAATAAACATAATAAATATAAAAAACATAAATGTTTGGATATATAGATATTTACATGGCTAAAATAACATATGAAATGAAACTGGCCGAACAAATAAAACGTATTGAAAAATTAAAAAAATCATTAAAACTTACACATGATTTAATGGCAAAAATAAATGGTATATTAATGCCCACATTGGATAAAAACATGTCTTTGGTATCTTTGACCCTATAAATTCATATTGCTGTTATGTTAACTTGTATTGAATCGTTTTTTAAATTCATTATTTTTTTTGGATTTATGTTTGAATTATTTTTTATTTGTATTTTCATTTTTGTGAATAATTTATTTCCATAATATATATGAAACCAAAAATTAAATGTACTAAATATTTTTTTATCAGCATTATTATTATTATTTCTATTTATTTTTTGTATACATATCTGACAAAAAAAGAGCATTTTGAAGTTCAACCTTTATTATTAGATGGTATATATGCCATGCGAAAAACAAATGATAAATGGTGTTCCGATAACAATGGAAAAGTTAATTGTTATCGAAATAAGATTGGAAAATTGGAAAAATTCGAATTAACAAATATAGGAAATGGCATGATCCAATTAAAAGGTGGAAGAATTGGTAAAGTATGTCGTCTAAAATATGATCGAAACATAAAATCATATAACATGGTTTGTGATAAAGAAACTTCCAACTATAATCCAAAAACTGTATGGAAATTAGAACGAAAATCAGGTGGTAAATTTTATTTAAAATCATTGGACAAACTTGGACGATGTGGTGTATATCATAATAAACGGTTAATTTGTCAAAATGACGTGGCAAGTTTTTTTAAGAATGGTAATTTTAGAGGCAATGTAATTAATTGTCCAATAGGCAATTACAATAGTTCTGAATTAAATCGATTAGGATGGAATGATAAAATATCCAGTTTTGCTGTTCCTTCTGGATTAACAATAAAAATATATAAAAATCCTAATTTTGGTTCACTGATTGGTACATATATAGGACCTATGAAAATAGCATCATTAGGAGGAGATAATAACAAAATATCTTCAATTAAAGTTGGTTCAACTGGTGTACGACTATTTGATCAACATAATCAAAAAGGAAAAAATATTGCTCTTACGTATGGAAACTATGATCTTCCGAGATTAGAATTAATGGGAATGCCAAATGATAGAGTATCTTCAATTGATATACCATATGGGTTTAAAGTCACTTTGTATAAAGATGTTGGATACAAAAAATCCATGGGGAAATATACTGGACCAAATAAATTTAATTTAGGTGGATGGAAAGATGACAAATTGTCATCTATAAAAGTTCAAAGACATACTTCTAAAAAATGGAATGAATTTCAAATTCGATTAATTAGTTTACCAAAAAAAAAATTGAAACCAGCATGTCCAAATCCAAATTATGTAAATTTTAACCCAATGGCTTTTAAACGATCAAAATATAATCGTATTGCAACTAACAGAGATCTAAATCCAGGATGGAAATTGAAAAAATCTATATGTTCGTCTCCTTTTTTTTATCGACAAGCATATAATGCGAAATACGACAATCAACAATTTCATGATTTAATTATCAGTGCATTGAGTGGATCAGCAAATGATAAATCTCATGTATATGTACGAAAAGCCAATAAATTAAAAGGTCAATTGCGAAGAAAAATGGATTATATTTATAAAATCGCTTGTGAAATTAAGTATATTCGTGAAAAGGATTTTAATAAACATCAACAAATGAAACATAAACGAAATATGCCAAGCTGGTTTGGTTTAATTACAGAAATTGCTCGAAAAATCAGAAAATATGAAATAGAAGATTATAAAATATGTAAAAGATTTTATGAAGAAATCAACCAAGCTATGCATTTATCAAGACATATCATGGTGTTATATAATTCAGACGACTAAAAACACACAAAACACACATTGTGCTCTCTATGTTTTCATGTTTGTTTCGGTTTAGTGAATTGAATCAAACCAAACCAAAACTACATTCTAAAGGCCTTCGTCTTGACCTATTGTGTTTTTTTACAAACTACACAATGTTTTTATGTAAATGTTCCTTGCTCCATTCACATCTCTGTCCAAACATAACCCACAATTAGTACAATTGTACATTTTTGCTGAACCCAAATCATTCTTTAACTTCCCACATGAAGTGCATGTTTTTGATGTGTAACTCTCATTTACTATTAATAATTTTCTTTTGTATTTTTTACACTGGTACTTCATTTTTTCTTGGAATTTATAATGACTTAGATTTATCATCATTCTATTTGTTTTCTTTGATAATCTTCTTTTTTTTCTTTTTTTTGAGAGTAACTTTCGACTTACCATTTTCTGAGTTTCAAATGTTGGTAACACAATCACATTAAAATTTTTTACAAGGTAATTTGAGAGTTTCCATTGGAAATCATTCAAGATATTTTTAATTTTGGTTCTCAATTGAAAACATCGAAAATGTAGATTTCTTTTGGTTTTAAACTTTTTTATTTTTGTTTGAATCGATTTCAATAAATCGATTCTTTTGTTTATTTTATTAATTTCTGTTGATAGTCCATCTCCAAACTTTCCTATTATGCCATCTGGTGAATACATTGTTTGAAAACATCGAACACCCGGATCTAAAGAACAACATGTATAAGGAGCTTTTTTATAGCTATGTATTTTTTTTTTCGGAATTAAGATATACCAATTATAGGTATCTTTTAAAATAATACAATCACTTTCTATTTTGGCTTGGTGGTAATTTTTATAACGACGTCTGGTTCTTATTTTTGGTTTTTTCTTCAATCGTCTTTTAAAAATGTTTAACTGTTGGACAGCATGTTTATTGACAAAAAAAACCTGTTTATCATCTTTTTTTGTTTTATAATTCATGGAAAATCGTTGAATATGTCCATTTTTAAGATTTGAGATAGCTGATTTAATATTTCCAATGAGACTTTTAATAATTAATTGTCTTGTATCATATGGAATATCTTTCATCCATTTTTCTTGATCACTTAATTCTTTATCACTTTTCATCAACAATGGTCTTAATTTTGAAAGAGAGAGTGGAAAATTAATTTTTGGTTTGGATTTTTTATAATGTTTTTCACAATAAAGTTTATTATAAAGTGTGTTCTGGCATTCCAGACAACCCGTTTTTTTTGCTTTTTCGAATAAAGAATTCCATTCATTCTTAAGTTTTTCAACACCTTTGTTGTAAATATATCTGGAACATCCAAAACATTTTTGAAAGAGATCTTTTTGAATTTTATTTGGATAAATTCGAATCTTTCTGCAGTACCTTATATTTTCTGGCTCCATGGTATCTGGCAGTAAAAACGGTAACGATGGAAAGAAGGTCGTCAGCAAGTTCTTCTGAGGGAGATTTATCTTGGTCGTTGTTGAGAATGGTAAGTTTGGTATTGTACTTTTGACAGAGGTATTGGAACAGTTCGAAACCAAATCTGGTGAGGCGGTCTTTGTGGGCAACCACAACTTCGTTGACGCGTCCAGACAAGACTTTGTCCAAAAGGGCTTTAAGTCCTTTTCTTTTGAAATTAATTCCTGATGCAATGTCCGTAATGATTTCATAGTTTGGAAATTTTTTTTGTAAAAAAAGAATTTGTCTTTGAAGGTCATCTTTTTGTTTTGAGGAAGAAACTCTTGCATACAAGATAGAAGTTTTTTGGACTTTGAAATTCGGTTGATTGATTTTATATCGTCGATGACCTTTAGGTGTTTTGATATAATCAATTTTGTTGTTTTCAGCCCATCTTCGAAGAGTTTCTCTTCGAACATTAAAATGTTGAGCGGCTTGTTTTGGTGTAACATACATTATAAGATAATAAGATAAATAACGTTTAAGTAAAAAAGTTCTTTAAATGTGAATGTGTGTTTTGTTATGGTTTATGTGAACAGCAGATGTATACACTTCTTCTTACGAACCATGAACAAATAATAATTCATTATCTCCAAGATCAAGAGGGTTTAAACTTTAAAAACTCAAATTTATTCGAAATCTAAATTAAAACATTTTTAATTTATATTTTGAGTAAATTTAGATTACAAATAAATTTTTATATTTTAATAGAGTAAGAGTTAATGCAGACTTCAAAAATATATAAATTATCAAATTATTTTCAGAATTGGAATGAGCTTAAAAATGATCGGAATATATCTCCTTCATTAGATTTTGCACATACTGATAAATTCCAAATTAATGATAATTTTTATCAAACAATGTTTGAGTTTTACCAAAAATATAAAAATACAGCTCAATATGGACAACGCTCACTTACCATTCGAAACATTAAAGAAATTGAGAATTATTTGAGACATGTTTCAAATATAGAAGAATTTATTTCTGATAAACTTGGACAAGAATTTGTGTTGCATCCAATGAAATCAGAATTGTATCTATATAATTTAACACCACCATTAAATATTCAAAAAAATATTGATAATTGGCATTATGATTATATGCCTTTTGTATTGGTTTATATGATTGAAAAATCACACCAAACCAGTGGAAATTTAATTTTAAATATTAATGGTAATTTAAAAAAAATTAATTTAAGTGTTGGTGAAGGTATTTTTATGCAAGGATCACAAATTAAACATTTGGCAAAAAGATGTGTTGAAGGAAGTCGCACTACTTTGGTATTAAGTTTTATTCCAAAAAATATTTTGGTTCCGGATAATACTTACATTACAAAAAGTATGGAACCCTATCACAAAAATGAAAATTTATATGATCAATACCGAACTTACAAATTAAAAAGAATTGAAAAACTTAAAAACGGTCTTAAAAAATCAATGAGTGATGATAGTAACGACAATATTGATCGCGTAAAATATAAAGATGCTTTAGAAAGAGAAAAAATGTTTTAATGAAATAAGGAAAGGAGTCTTTAGTATGGTAAATATGAAGGAATTTTTTCGTCAATGTATTCTCTGCAAATTGGACATTTTAAATTAACATGATCAGAACATACAGAACAACAACATTGATGTCCACATGGATAAAACAAAATATTAATTTTATTTTGGTAACAAATTGTACAAGTGGATTTTGCCAATAAACTATGAATTTGATCTGATTTATTTAAAATCTCTTTTTTTAATTTAATAATGGTGACATTATGACTTGACTCAGATATTTGAAGAAATTTGTAACTATCTTCGATCAATTGATATAAATTTTTCGTAATGGCATTTTTCTTGTGCAATTCCGAAATGTAATTTGTTATTTGAGAATTTAAATTATCTATATCTTCTTGGTGATATTCCGATTTTTTTATTAACTCCTTGTGTTTTGCCAAGAGATTTGTATACTCATTGTATACTGTTTTATAATTTTTACATAATTTAATACACTTTTTATGCAACGATAGCATTGATTTTCCAACTATTTTATTAATGTCGTTTTTAGTATTAAAAATCAAAGCATCAATATTATTTTCTATATTTTTTAATTCCATTTTATAATAATTTTTATTTTTTTTTTTTATTTTTTTTACTTATTTGCTTAATTTATTTTAAATTTGATTTCAAAAATATGATTTAAAGATAAATTTAAATTACAAATCATGACAGAACATATTTCAACAGTTAACACAAATAGTGAAATGGAATTACCATCAGTTAATTCCGAACAAATACTTGATGAACAATTAAAAACAAAAAAATACGAAATGCGAGAATATGAATCATTTGACGATATGAATTTAAATGAAAAATTATTACGAGGTGTATATGCACATGGTTTTGAAAAACCATCAAGTATTCAAACAAGGGGTATAGTCCCATTATCGCTAGGATATGACATTATAGCCCAATCACAATCAGGAACAGGTAAAACAGCTACATTTTTATTAGGATCTTTAAATCAGATTGATGTAAATTTAAAAAAACCACAGACACTGGTTTTGGCTCCTGGTCGGGAATTGGCAAGACAAATTTACAGAGTAATGAAGGCTCTTGGTAATTACATGGGAATTTCATCTGCTTTAATTATTGGAGGAACTCGTGTAGATGATAATTTTAAAATTTTAGATAAAGGTGCTCAATATGTTGTGGGAACACCAGGACGTGTCTATGATATGATAAAGCGATATGCTTTGAAGATTGATAAAATCAAGTCATTTATAATGGATGAAGCAGATGAAATGTTATCACGTGGTTTTAAAGACCAGATTTACGATATTTTTCAATATATTCCTCCAAAATCCCAAGTGTGTCTTTTTAGTGCGACTATGTCTCCAGCAGCACTTGAAATGACTGAAAATTTTATGACAAATCCAGTTAAAATTTTAGTTAAAAAAGAGGAATTAACGTTGGAAGGAATTAAACAATATTATTTGGGTGTAGAACAGGAAAATTGGAAGATTGCGACATTAATTGATTTATATGATAAATTATCTATTTCACAATCGATCATTTTTGCAAATTCACGACGAAAAGCAGAATATATTAAAGAGCAATTGGCAGCGAAAAATTTCACGGTTCATTGCATTCATGGAGAAATGCCGCAACCTGAACGAAATAAGATTATGGATGATTTCCGTTCAGGAAATTTGCGAATATTGATTAGTACAGATATTATTGCTCGTGGTATTGATGTACAATCAGTATCTATTGTTATTAATTATGATATTCCACGATATCGTGAAGTATATATTCACCGAATTGGACGAAGTGGGCGTTATGGTAAAAAGGGTATTGCTATTAATTTTGTGACTGAAAAGGAATATGAGGTATTGAAGGGTATTATTGAATTTTATGATTCTGAGATTGAACCAATTCCACCAGATATTAAAGATTTAATCAATTAATATTTATGAAAAACAGTATCTTTATTAAATAATGTAAAAAAAGAAAATCTTGGGTAATTAAAAAATTAAAAATTTTATTTTTTAATTTTGAAATTATTTTAAATTTATTTTTAATTTGTTTTTAATTTATTTTAAATTATTTTTAATTTATTTTTTAATTTATTATAAATTATTTTTTTTTGACATATAAAAACAACAATAAAAATATTTAAATAATAAAACACCAAACAATTATGACATTGCAACAATACAGACATCATCTTCATAGTATTCCAGAACTTTATTTTCAAGAACATAAAACATCTATTTTTATTGCCAAAACATTAACTGATTTTGGACTAGATTATGTTCATACTGGAATTATTAAAACTGGCGTAATTGGTATTTTAAAATCAGGAAAGAGCGATTTACCCAATATCGCAATTCGTGCCGAGATGGATGGTTTACCTATTTGTGAAAAATCACAATTAAAATATAAATCTACTCATGAAGGTTTAATGCATGCTTGTGGACACGATGGACACATGGCAATTGTTCTTGGAATTGCAAAATACTTTTCACAACATCGTAATGAATTCCAAGGAACACTTTATTTTCTTTTTACACCAGCTGAAGAAGAAGGTGCTGGTTGCCAATATTTATTAGAGGATCCAATTTTCCAATCATTAAATATACAAGAAGTTTATGCTCTTCATAATTGGCCTGAATTCAAAGTTGGCCAGATTGGTATAGCAGAAGGAGCCATTATGAGTGGAGACAATGAATTTACAGTCACAATTATTGGAAAAGGAGGTCATGCTGCAATGCCACAAAATTCCATAAACCCTCTTTTATATATTAATCAAATTACTTCTGATATTGAAAAAATTCAAATTGAATTTTCAAATCAAGTGGTTTTAACACCAACACAAATTTTATGTGACAACGCAATTAATGTAATTCCAAATGAAATTTCCATCAAGGGAACGTTTCGTTATTCATCCATCGAAACCGAAAAAAAAATAATTGATAAATTAAATTGTTTGGGTAATAATATTAATAACAAAATTAGTGTGAAGACGACTGTTAAGCATGGCTACATTCCAACAATTAATGATATTCAATGTGCCAAATTCTGTAAAAAAATTGTTCAAAATAAAATGCCATCATGCAAATTAATTGATGTACAAAAACCAAGTATGGCTTCAGAAGATTTTGGATACTTATTGCAAAATATAAAAGGATGTTATGTTTGGTTAGGATCAAATAGTCCATTGACACCACATAAACTTCATACAAATAAATTTAATTTCAATGACCAATTATTGGATATAGGATTTAAATATTTTCAACAAATAATTTTTGAAAAATTGAAACCAAAAATTCAACCAAAATTAATACCACCATCTTTTTCGTTAAAATTTGATGAAAATAAATGTTTTTTGGGTTTTATAGAATTGGCAACTGATTACACCCTTGATATGGAAATTAGTGGTATTTTGGGGCAAATTCCAGAAGTTGGATGGCGCGTTAAAAAACTTCCATTGTTAAAAAAAAATAATATTGATTCAAACACATTTAATATATTATTAGACAAACTACAACATACTGCCACTGGATTTTCATCAAATGATGAAATATCATACGGTAGTTTATCAAGTATTTCATTGGCGTGTACATCCATGTCATTTTTATTGGATCCCATTCAAATTACACAAAAAATTCAAAATGGGTATGGTTCACAAATTATAACAAATACCACAACTGAATCTATTTTTCAAGCATTGGACAAAATAAATAATAACAAACAAACCAATCAACAAACCAATCAACTTAATAAAAAAAATATAACGGTATCTTTATTGTCACCATATTTAACCAGTGTCCATACAACATATAAAAATGCTTTATTGGATTTAGGATATCAAATAAAAATAGAACATAACTTGGGAATTGACAATGATTCTCTGGTGTCCTCTATTTCTTTGACAAGTATCGAACAAATAATTGATTCAATGATGACACAACAAGGACAACCATGTGATGTGTTTTTGATTGTTTGCTCAGCGTTCAACATTACAAAATTTGGATTTTTAGAACGATTGGAAAAAAAATATCCAACTACATGGTTTATTACATCAAATCAGGCATTATTGTGGTATACACTTCAAAAGTCTTTACCATCCATTTTAAATCACAAAATAAAAAATATTGTAGGATATGGAAAATTATTTTCATGAACCAAATTTTTGACGTAATTTTACGTAAAGGTTACAAAATATAGTAATAAATCAATTACAATTACAAATTTTACAACTGGATAGATCACCAATCATCGTCTCTGATAAATCCACTACAATCCATTTCTTGATACATTTTCACAGCATCCAGTGTGGGTCCATCAAGAATTTTAGACACCGCGCGAAATTCTATTGCTCGTTTGATTGGTTCTATACAAGAATGGGCACATGTATTGATCACTACAAATTTACAATCTGGCATATTCGTAGACCATCCATTTTGATAACAATGCCAAATTTCTCCAGGTC
>Ga0209533_1003860_pt1 | contig 13143 bp, 9 predicted proteins | sample COG_04_FD_184748 | JGI IMG/M metagenome (GOLD analysis project Ga0209533, IMG submission 184748) | Pelagic Microbial community sample from North Sea - COGITO 998_met_04 (SPAdes) (version 2) | ecosystem: Environmental > Aquatic > Marine > Neritic zone/Coastal water | place: Helgoland, sampling... | reverse complement strand
AGCTAAAATATTAGGGCTCAATAAAGAATCTGCAAATACACTGATAAAATGATTATTAGAACTATTATTAAAATCATCGACTGCTAAATAAATATAGCGTATAAGTGACGGTTCAATAATTGTATCGGCTGTGTGGTGTGTAGAACCGGTATAATTCGATTTTAAATAACCTAAATTGTATCCTAGTTTTGTGGTAATAAGTTTATTATCATTGATTTTATCCATTCCTTTATTGAAGTCAAGTGTAACATCCACAATATGGTCGTGTCGAACGTAATCCGTGTTAGGTTGTATGGTAACCTTTCCAGACCCAGAACCAGTAGTTGTAATATCGTGGGTTATATGTATATATGAAAAAGGGTCATTCACATTTATAAGGTTATCACTTGTGTCCTTTGGTGCCAATTTATTATTTAAAATGGTAAGCAAATCTACTGCATTATAATTACCATCGTTTATAGTGACGACCTTTTCAGATTGTAAAAGATTTGCAGAATTATCAAAATCCTTATACGTGGTTTTTACATATAAATAATTATTTCCATACGCTTCTGTAATACCATAAAATGTAACAGGTAATTCAAAAGAAGAGAGAGTCATTGAAACGACTTTATTAATATTTGTAGGAAGTTGCAATACAAAATCCGAGCTTTGTGTTTTCAAAATATCTTTGCGGAACCGGGTGTCAATATTTAAACATTTGGTAATAATACGATTATTTAATGGATTTAGAGAACCTTTAACAAATTCAACATTATGAGTAAGGGGGATATTATTGGGTTTGACGGGTTGAAGCTCATCAGACCGGGGTATTTCAAGATTTGTATATTGGGTATTATCAATGCGGTGATTCGCCGGAATTGTAGTTGGTTGTTTGGGTGGTCTACATTTTACAAAAATAAGCCAATCGCGTGCAAGTGTCAAAAAATCCAATACATCTTTTTTGAATCGTTTATCCATTTTTCCTTGTGATGAAATCAAAATCTCTCTAATTTGGACCTCTTTTTCTTCAATCGTTGCTGCATTATATACAACATTCGGTTTTAATTGAAAAAATGACTCCAAATCTGTCATTGTATAATTATTTATATTTAAATCAAGTTCATCCATATATAATTTGGACATATATATTTATTACAACAAATGCGTATTAAAATATATTTGAATTATATATATGTCAATTGTAGCCTTAAAAAGAAAAACAGAAGTAAAATACAACAATATGAGTGTAAATAGAACTAATGGATTTTCGTTAAATGGAGGAAGACGTAGTCAAGGATATATTGGCCAAACCTCACTTAGTCGCAATTTGGCCAATACACCAATGAAAGGAGATGTTGCACGTGGTCATGGTGGATGCTGTGGTACTTATTTAAATGCCGCCATAGTGCAAAGTGGTGTACGATGCCAAAATGATGCATCCGTAATAAAGAAAAGTGTATTGAGTACAAAAGGAATGTTGGCAAATAAGTTTAAATATATAAAGCGACCTTATCCACATTCAACAACTAAACCAGATGCAACATTAAATAAGAATACACAAGGTGAATATATAGCGAGAAAAGTACAACACGCAATTCGTGGGAGTAAGTTGATAAGTGAAGGCGGGAGTTGCGCAAGTGTACCCACGGATGTAGCCCACGCCAATTGTGAGAATTGTGTACCGATAACAAAAGATGAATCGGTATATACATCGACCCAACAAAGTCGGTATATTAGAGAACTGACGAGTAAGTGTGTATTAAATGACGATTTTTATGTACAAAAAGTGACACAACATACACCATTGCCATCGTAAATGTGTAAAAATTGATTAATAAATATATAAATTATATTTATTAAAATGAATCAACAACAATTAGAGGAAGCATATTTAAAATCATTGGATGATAAAAATAGAAAAGCATTAGAAATGGCAAAACAGTTATTGGGGTCTACATATAATTTAAGGAAAAGTATAGGATTTTTAGAATGGAAAGAGAATAATAAAGGTTAGATTTGAGTGGTTGTTGACTGTTTACGGAGTTTGTAATCAGCATAGCTCACTTTCATTGCCTCGATAACGGGTGCACGGAAGGTATTCTTTTTTTCCATTTTTTGTAAAATGGAGAAATTAAATGGGTTTCCCAAATAAATGAATTTGTTAATGGTTTTTATTTTTTCCGGTTCTTTTGGAGTATCATCATTGGGTCCGTCAGGTGGCGACTCCTCCTTTGTGGGGTGTTTCTCTTCTTCTTTTTTACGTTTAATAAATGGACCCTGTAACATTTGTTTCTTTTTCTGTTGTTTTTCGGGAGGGTTATGAATAATATAAAGGTTACTGTCATAAACGGTATTGTCAAAGTAAAAATCCTTGCAACAATACAGTTTAACATACTTACTCGCAACCGCATTTAACAAATTGTAAGGAACTGATTCTCTACAATAATACGAAAATCCCATTTTATATGCATCGTAAAACATAATTACATTGCCCACTGGTGTATTTGTCATCATTATACGCGTTTTCCAGACGGTTTCAATCTCATTATTATGAATAGACATCATCTCATTGTAACATTTAAAGTCGTAAAATAATGGTTCAATATTGCTATTTATTATTTCATTATTATTCATATTTTTCAAACATTCTTCTTGTTTTTCAATAAAAATTTGTTTATCGTTTTTTACAGGGGGTTCAACAACAACATTTATTGTCGAACAGGTGCAAGAAAAAATCCAATCAAACATTTGTATATTATATAATGTATTGTTTATATCTTTTTAAGTTGCTGAGAACGAAATTCAAATAAATCAGTCATTTCCTTGTCTAAAAATGGTACTGCAATATGTTGATACGATTTATTGTTCGGGTGAAGGCATACTAAATATAATCCACTAATTTTTTTATTATATTTGTGTTCAAGAATTGTTTTGTAAATATTTAATTGCAAACTATAATGCCAGAAATTGGTATCGGGTAAATGTTTAATACATTTTGTTGTGGAGAATTTTTTGAATGCTGGTTCAAATACGATTTCTTCGCAACGTTTCCAGTCATAAATTTGTAAACTACCATCCGGCAATTCATATATCATGTCAATCGAACCCGATATTTTATATTCTTCATAATATACAGTCCATTCAGTTCTGTATGCAGTCAAATCCGGGAATGCCTTTTCAAATTCTTTAAAATAACTATATTCAATCGAGTCATTATTGACGTCCATATTATTATAATAACATTCAATGTCATAATGCATATTTGTTCCGGCTTGTGCGGATGTGTCTCGTTTTGTTTCCCACATATCCTTGATATCTTCCCGGGTTTTATTATAATATTTATAAGATGGGTCGTGCATTTTGGAACTTTTCAACATCTTATCGATAATAGCATCGGCGTTAAAATGTGCAAAATGACTGTGTACCCAAGTCGTGACAGAGGTAAATGAACTATCTCCGTGAACAGTATAAATGTGTGGACCTTCATCAAATGAGATGAATTCATCGCGAGGATGTGGATTTTTTTCTAGCAAATGGGTAGGTGGAGTCGACATGTTTTATATAATATAAAAAAATAATGTTTAATCAATTTTATTCATATATCAGTAATCACATTTCTATAAATAAATTTGCGTATATTGTTGTACAATATGTCGGTCTTTTCAGGTCCTAATACGCGATTATAATATAGCAAATAAAGTTGTTCTCTGTTTTCATTTTCAATAAATGAAGATTGGTTATTTAAAGACCACAAACTAAACACGTGTAAGAATTTCAACGTACATTTTTTGATAAACAAGTGAATTTTATCACTATTCCAGGTAGTCCAACTGCGATTATGAAAAACATAATAATCCGACCGATATTTTTTGTTGGTTTTAATAGGTAACGTGTGTATATTTGCGGTTAACAGAGCAATAGTACCCTGTTCAAGATTATTGTCAAAAACATGCTGCAAATATTGTTGAAAATCAATTGTATTTATCCATTCATCAATGTCACAATGGTCGGTTTCATTTTCATTTAGCCATTCAAGAGTGCATTCTTTTGAATATTTTTTAGAAACAACTGATTTGTGTATAAGTTTATTTTCAAGAAGGTTGATTTTTTGAGCCATACTTTTCAATAAAAGTATGAGTTCTCCATTATTAAAATCAGTTTCTCCATTTAATAATTTTGTGTGGAGTGTAACAATATCCATTTTTTATAAAATATAAAACTAAATAAATTGTTCAATTTTGATATTTAAATGTGTGAATAAAATATATATAGAATGAGCGATTATTTTGATAATAAAACGTTATTTACTCAACCCAATGTAGTTCAACATTCAAGTCACATGGTAATGGACGGAGTTAATCCTGAGATAAAAACAAAATATATAAATATAAACACCGCATTTAATAATAATTTAAATGATACAACGGTATGTGATGATTTAAGTTATGAATTGGATTTGCAAGAGAATATAAATAATGTATTGACGTGCAATGTAGAAAGTGTAGAATTACCTATAAGTATGTATAATATAAGTGATGCCCTCGATAACAATCATTTCAAAATAGAAACCATAGAAAGCAACGCCGTAACGAATACATTGATCGTCGCAGTTAGTAGTGGACAATATACGATTGTTGAACTGGTTAGTGCCATAAATACATTAATTAACGCAGGAACACCAATAGATCTCAATGTATCCCTTGTAAATAACAAGATCCAAATTCAGGATACAGGTAATAATGTAAAATCTTACAATATATATTTTGGTGTAGATAAAAGCGGAAATACAGATAAATATAACTTTAAGGCGAAACTGGGTTGGTTATTGGGATTCAGAGACACCCAATACACGATTGCGAACATTGCTACAATAACCGCAGAGAAGATGCATTTCATAAGGGGTCCTCAAATATGTTATATGGTAATTGACGATTTTTTGGCAAATGGACGTCAAAATTCATTTCAAACATTTTTAACACGTTCTCAAAACAATAATAATATTATAGCAAAAATAGTGATCGATAAAACACACTACGGTTTTGGTTCAATAATGCCAGCAAATAAAGCAAATGGATTATTAATAAGTGATAAACGTAGTTATAACGGGAAAAATGATATACGTAAAATGAAAATAATGTTATTAGACAATTATGGAAGAAAAATAGATTTAAACGGTGTTGATTTTTCATTCACACTGAAGCTTGAATATCAATAAAAATTGAATAATATAAATACAACTTATTTATATTATAAGAAATGGAGTTATCAGAAGAACAAAAACGCATTGTTGAAATATTTAAAAATGGAGAAAACATATTTATAACTGGACCAGGTGGTACAGGGAAGACGTTTTTAATACGAGAACTCGTACGAACTTGTAAAAATGAGAATATTAAACATCAAGTATGTGCAATGACTGGGTGTGCAGCATTGCTACTCAATTGTGGAGCCCGTACAATACATTCGTGGAGTGGTATTAAACGTGCAAATAAACCAAATGATGAAATAATAGATTATATAGACACAAGTAATCCGTATGTTAAGAAATCGTGGAAACAAACAAAGGTACTGATTATTGATGAAGTATCAATGATGTCACGAAAAATATTTGATTTATTAAATGGAATATCGCAACGAGTACGAAAAAACGGAAATCCATTTGGTAATATGCAAATAATTTGTGTAGGAGATTTTTATCAGTTGCCGCCAGTTGGTGATGATAAGGATAAAACTACAACCCAGTTTTGTTTTGAGTCTGAATATTGGAATAATACGTTTAAACATCAAATCGAATTGACCCATATATTTCGTCAAAGTGACCCTATTTATAGGAACATTTTAAATGAAATACGTGTAGGAAATATATCAGAGGGGTCCGCGAATATATTGCACGAAAAGGTGAAAACATATCAATCTAAAAAAGGATGTGCCCAAATTTTCCCTCTTAAACGAAGTGTAGAGGCAATAAATGATAAACATTTCGAACAATTGCCTGGTAATATTGAAATATATAATGTAAAACAGCATAATAGTTTGAAAATAAACAGTGATACTGGAAAAGAAATAAATGGGTATGACATTCACCGTTGTGATAAGATGAGTGTAAAGCAAAAGCAATTTGAAGTAGATTACTTACTAAACAGTGTTAATATAATGCACTATTTGGCACTTAAAAAGAACACGCGCGTAATGTGCACAATAAATTACAACATGGACAATGGAATATGCAATGGGTCACAAGGAATTGTAACTGATTTTATATATGATGAAGACGCAAAGAAGCATTATCCACTCGTGGAATTTGACAATGGAGTAATAGAAATAATGAAACCGCATATATGGCAAAGTGAATCATTCCCATGTGTAGGAATAGAACAATTGCCGTTGTTATGGGCTTGGGCAATTACAATTCATAAAATCCAAGGCGCGACATTGGATAGTGCAGAGATGGATATAGGAAAAGGTATATTTGAGTGTGGTCAAACGTATGTTGCATTATCCCGAATAAGGAGTTTGGAAGGATTGCAAGTAACTGCGTTTGAGCCTTCAAATGTGAAGACAAATAAAAAAGTGTGTAAATTTTATGATAAACTAAAAGAAAATATCCCAAAAATAGTTGAGGAACCCGCACACAATGTAGACGTAACCGAAATAGAAGTAAAGGATGAAACCGAAAGTAAATCCGTAAAACAGATTAAAATAATGCAATCAAAAATATCAAGTTTTTGGGAAGTTAAAAAAAATTAAATACAATATATTTCGAAAAATCATTATCACTTTTATAGTGTAAACCGGCATCAACCCGAGCTTTTGCACATTTTTCAGCACATTCATAAAGTTGATTTCTTAAATGGGGATATTTTTTTTCGAGTTGTTTTGCCAAATAAAACGCCTGAGCAGCGTGACCGGACGGATAAGACGGTGTATTTGCAGTGTTAGATTCGAGGAGTTTAATATTTTTATTGACTTGGTGAGGACGAGCACGATTAAATATATATTTTAAAATCAAAACATATTTTGATATAGGCTGAAATAATGTATTTAATGTGTCAACATTTTCGGGAACAATTTGGATAAACGCATATGAAACACTTGGATCAGTTAATTTAAAAAATTCAATATCGCGATCATTGCGTTTTTGGGTGTAATAAACCGTAAGTTTTGAATCCTTTTTATTGTCAGGGTATAATGGCAATGAAGGATAATACCATATAAATTTTTCTCTTTGTAAAATTATAACAATCAAATAAACAATAAATAAAAACGTTGGTAATTTATAATTCATATATAATATATATAAATAACTAAATGTCAAATTCTTGGAAACAATACGGAGGAATATCAAAGACAGATAAATTTCATAAGTTTAGCGTAGGTACATTAATTGCAGACGATATTTTATTAAGACAAAAATATTCAGGTGTGTTCGAGTTTTTGGGTAGTATTAATGTTGCCGGAGACATTGTGGGAAAGTCGAGGCTCAGTATACTGGATGCAACTAAACAACAAACAATTGATATATCCACAAATGTTGCCATACACATACCCACTTATATGTCAAATAAGGTCTATTTTGGAACAAACCGTACAGATTATTTTAGTGGTGGTGCATATGGTATTGGTATAAATACACCAGACCCATCGGGTACATTTCATATTAAAACGCGAACACACGGTAATACAATAACAACCCTGGGTGGAATATCATATAATGATGGGCTGGTTGTATCATCCGACACAGTAAAAAGTAGTGCACTATTAACTAAAAACAACTTGTCAAAAGGTATACGCGCAGTTGCGGATAGTGATTCTACATCATTGGAATTTTTTGACAACACTAATGCTGATTCGCTCGCGTCTATACGATATGATTCCACAATAGGGTCATTAGCATTTGCTACGGATTTGTTGCAATTCGGCGATGCAAACCAAATTAAATATAGACCAGATATATACAAACGTAATGGACAATATGATATACGTAGTGGAATTTCATTAAGATTAAAGTCTGGATATGCTGCAAATAATATTTCAAATACATTTGTAACCTTAAATTCTGGCGATGGCAGAGGGATTGCGTTGGGTGGTGGTGTCATGCCCGAAAATGGGTCTGATAAAGAGTTTGGTGTCATATGTACACGAAATACAAATGATGAAAATATAGAAGGAATAATGATAAAAGCAACTGGCGATAAATATAAACATCGCATAAACATCGGGTTGAATACATATAATCCAAATGACAATTATACATTAAATGTAAATGGAAAAATGTTATTACAGCAAGGAGAAATAAATAAGGTTGAAAACATACCGATTCAGGTTGATGGAGTGATGAAACCAAATATAGGGGACACATTAGTATTGACCGATTCTTCATATAACCCGCCGGCAAGAATAATGCGTGACGACGCAAATCCGGGAACAATGTATTTATTTAGTAGTCCAGATGCAGCAAAAAGTATACTAGAAAAAAAAAACACAGGGACAACTACAAAATACATATATGATATATATAAGACAACAGATTCGGGTGAAAATTGGACAACGTTATCATTACCTGATGCTATTAGACAACCCGACACAGATATATTATCTAATTTATCATTAACCACACCGATACATTATACCCATAATAATGCCCAAACATTCTTATTTTCGGCCGGCAGAAATCGTGTATATAAGTATTCAATAAATGGCGGAATAAACTGGTATACATTGACCATGGCTGCCCCCGGGGTATCCCCCGGTACACCATATTTGTTTGAGTCTGGTCAAGATACAATATATGTAGATGCGTGGACAAATGGAACCCGTACGAACGCGAATGATAACATTTTACCCAATATTGTTTTATTTTTTATAACATTAAATGAGGACGCAACTAAAACAACTGCACATTTTTTTAATGTAGCGGATGTACCCCAGAGCGACTACAATATCACACAAGGCGGTGGCTCGGCTTATAATTTAAATGACGCACTTCTAGTATTACCCAACACAATATCTACTGGTGTTGGGGCAGACATAAATGTAACCAATGGGAACTCAAATAATTATACGGGGCGTGTAGAAATACCGGACGCGTTTTGCAGCAGTAAATCAATCGGCAATTATGTATATTTTTTGGGAACCGGAATATATATATACCATAAAATTGATTTTAATACTCCTACACGCACAACTAATCTACCCGTTGAGTTAAATACAACAGCAACAAATAGTAATAAAATTGGAGTTAACGACGAATATATTGTTGTAAATGGTGATGGTACCCAAACATTTAAATATGTAATGCAGTATGATTCGTATACCATTGCAATAGGTGACAATTTTATAATGTATGCGACAGACGCAAACACAACTGTACACACAAACTGGAATATAATGCGTATAAAAGATATTCCCGGTTTAAATATCAGTCATATCCCTACAATGCGTCATATAGAGGTCGTAAGTGATACCGAAATGTATATGGTGGGGGATGGTTTATTTTTATATAATAACAGTGGCATCGCAAACATAACAGATATAAACAGCTGGAAAAAAGTACCGGATAATTTGTTAAATATTGGAGGAAGTGCAAATGCAATTATTAATGAAAACAGTAAATTAATAAATATTCACAAAAAGGACAGTGAAAATTTCTACATTATACGTGCAGTAGAAGATTATGATTATAAAAGAACAATATTAAATAGTCAAATAGACGAAAATACAAAATTAATCTCCGGCTCGACTACAATGTATAATGCCTACATTCCAGGTTTATTTGAAACAAATCCCCAGGATATTATGGATATATGTGGAAATGTAACAATTGATGGTAAAATAACTATAAACAATCGTGCGGATTTTAGCGATGATATAAGTTGTAATGGCGTATTAGAAGCAAATAGTGCAATATTCAATGGGTTATCTGTATACAATAACGATGTCAGTATGAATGAACATTTGTTTGTATTAAAAGATGCGTCGTTTAATAACAATATAACTGTAACAAATAACACAATAACAAATGATTTAAGTGTCAACAATGTTGCATATATTAAACACGGGGTTATAACAGATTTAAGCAGTAATGGTGTATTAGAAAGTAATGTTGCATATATTAAACACGGGATTATAACAGATTTAAGCTGTAATGGTGTATTAGAAAGTAATGGTTTATTAAAAGCAAATAGTGCAATATTCAGTGGTTTATCTGTACACAATAACGATGTCAGTATGAATGAACATTTGTTTGTATTAAAAGATGCGTCGTTTAATAACAATATAACTGTAACAAATAACACAATAACAAATGATTTAAGTGTGAACAATGTTGCATATATTAAACAGGGATTTATAACAGATTTAAGTGTAAATAGTGGTTATATAAGTGATTTAAGTTCCAACATTACACATATTAATCGTTTAGGAGTAAATGCCAATACTATAACCGAAACAAACGAGGTCAAATATGTAATGGAAATAAGAGGGGCAATAAAGGGAAATGGAGAACCATTCCACCAATTTTAATTTTTTATTTATAAACCCAATAAATAAAAAATAAGAAATATATATAAATAACTTAGAATGTCAAAATGGTTAGATTTATCAAATAATGCAAATAATTTAAAACAATCATATGTTCATGGGTTTATAGATATTAGTGGCGGCGGCATTAATTTACGAAACGATCATTCATTAAATATATATTTACCCGAACCATCAAATAATTTGGCATTTAGTATTAAGTCGCAGGAATTCACAGTGTTTGACGATGTGTCAAATGTAATGGTCGATGTGTCAAATGCAAAGTTACAATATTTAAAAAATGTGTCAAGTGATATTGAAGCGCGGTTAACCAGTATTTCGGGAAACACCCAATATTTTACAGCAAATGAAGAAAATGAAATAGAAACATCTCGTTCAATTGTACCATCAAATGCAAATACATTAGATTTAGGATCATTAAGTAAACCATTTTCATCGTTACACGTAAACAGTAATTCAATATATTTTATTGATGAAAATAATGCATCAAATGTGGTAAAAATGTCGGTTGCGAATGACGGAACAATCGATATTTCAAGTAATACGGCAGCTGCAACAAAACAGTTAGTAACAAGCACAAACAATGTAACCGAAATCGGTACAGGTACAGAGACCCCTACTCACACTCTGGATGTTACTGGCAACGCTATATTTAGAAACGATGTAAAAATTACTTCAAATTTAACAGTGGACGGGAGTATCAATTTTTTGGGTGATTTTATCCAAACAAACACAAGCATTCAAATCAGCGAACAAATGGATTTATCCAATAGTGGAACGGGTCCAGCATTAATAGTACGTCAATTTGGCGATAAGGATATAGCAACCTTCTATGACGATGTAAGTATGGTAATGGTGATCAAGGACGGTGGCGATGTTAGTTTTAACAATTCTATTATTGTAAATGAAGACATAAGTTGTAATCGTAATTTAGTAACAGGAGGAACAATAACTCATCACGGAAAACTGATTTCGTATGGGGATGTTAGTTTAAACAATAATTTAATGGTGAATGGAGATGTTTCATTAAATAAAGATTTATTTGTAAGTGGCGATTTAAGTGTAAATGGCTTCATAACTGGACGTTATGCAGATGATTCAATTCCTGCGGCGGCAATAGATGGATTTGTTGCTGGTTCTGGTGGGTCTATAACAGTCGCAAGTATTGACGCAGGAAACAATATAACCAATGAAATTGCAAATATATCAAAATTATGTTTTGACAGTGATTCTGGTTTTGCAGTGGATGATTTATCAAGTGGTATAGTGAAAGTTAAAATGAACTCTACATTCAAAACGTGGAAAGTAGACGGCGAGAGTGATTTAATCGCGGAAGGATTGGATGCGTTGCATATATCGAGTGATGATTCGATTATAATAACGACAGTAACAAGTACAAATTTAACATATTACGTACGTGCAAATAGTCCAACAACCGCGGCACCCTATTTTTTGTTTAGTCATACACCTGACGGACCTGCTTTAAATGTTGGTAAGTTATTACAACTAGAAAAAGGATATACGTTTACATTTATACGCAATGATACCGATACAACTAATCCTTTTCATATTGGTTCATCGTGGAAAAACAACGATACGGGTATAACAATTGTAAGTACTGGTATCGGTGCGCCTCCTGCCGGAGGATATCCCGACGATAATGGAGTAAACGCAATAGATACAAATGGAGAACAGCTGACATTTACAATTCCAAGTGATTATAACAGTACATTAAGTTATTATAATTTTTTGAATAGTGCCACGGTTACTGGTTTCGGTATAATTGACCCAATAAACAGCGCAGGGAAAAAACGAATTCATTTTGAAGTGCCTGCATTATTTGATACAACATCAGACCAAAATGTGGGGGGCAAGAAAACATTTACAGATACAATAACATTTCAGCAAGATGTTTCAATGAGTTCAAATCTGGTGGTAACCGGTACAACGGAATTAAAATCATTTTTAACTGCAAAAAATAATTCAATATTTGAGGGAACTGTAAGTATTAAGAGCAAGTTAGACATTAACGATGATATAAGCGCAAACTACAATTTATATGTAGGAGGGTCAACAAATCTATTAGATGCAGTAACTATATATGGAGACTCATTTCTTTATGGAGACCTTAGCATCAATGGTAAAATAATAGCACACAACGATTTGAGTTTAAATGGAAACCTATTTTTAAATGGTGATCAAACACTTAATTCTGATTTATTTGTGGGTAAGCAAATCACAGTTGATGGAGATGCCAGTTTCAATAGTAATCTTTTATTAAACGGAGATGCCAGTTTCAATAATAAACTGTTTGTAAATGGAGACGTTTCATTAAATTCGGCGTTAATGGTCGATGGTGATGTGAGTTTCAATAATAAACTATTCGTTAATGGTGATGTTTCATTAAATTCGGTGTTAATGGTCGATGGTGATGTGAGTTTCAACAATAAACTATTCGTTAATGGTGATGTGAGTTTCAACAATAAACTATTTGTAAATGGTGACGTTTCGCTCAATTCAAATGTGTATATTGGACAGCGTACAAATATTGACGGGTCTCTTAATGTTACAGGTGATGTAATCGCAGAAGACGATTTAACCGTTGCAAATTTCAGTTATTTG
>Ga0209533_1003859_pt1 | contig 13143 bp, 10 predicted proteins | sample COG_04_FD_184748 | JGI IMG/M metagenome (GOLD analysis project Ga0209533, IMG submission 184748) | Pelagic Microbial community sample from North Sea - COGITO 998_met_04 (SPAdes) (version 2) | ecosystem: Environmental > Aquatic > Marine > Neritic zone/Coastal water | place: Helgoland, sampling... | reverse complement strand
GAAATAATAGAAGCGGCTGAACTTTGGCCAGATAACCTGCACACGAATCAAAGTATTCTTTTATGTCATTTTGATGAAGCTTCACTAGTGTATGCAGTGCAATTAGCGTCAAGATTGAGAAAGGACGGATTACAAGCCATCGTATTTCCCGACTTAAAGAGAATAAATAAGCAATTTGATTTCGCCAATAAAATAGGCGTAAAATATGCACTTGTAGTGGGAGATACAGAAATGTCTACGGGCAATCTCACGGTCAAAAATTTAATAAAAGGGGAACAGCAAACCTTATCGTATAATGAAGCCTTAGCCTATTTAAAAAATTGAAAAGGATAAAATTTGAAGATCAAATAGTTTTCGAAAACGATAACTATGTGGCAATAAACAAGCCTGCCGGTGTAGCAAGTTTACACGAGAGGCTAGGAGAGGCCGAATCGGTAATAGAATTGGCCAAAAAGTATAACCCAGATTATCAGCTTTGTCATAGATTAGATAAGGAGACAAGCGGTGTATTGCTTATATCTAAGCACGCCAAAGCATATAGTCATGCAGCAGTTTCTTTTGAAAAACGAAGAGTAAAAAAAGTCTATCATGCGGTGGCCGATGGGATTCATAAATTTGAAAATTTAGAAGTAGACTTACCACTTATCACTACACGTAGTGGAAGAAGTGCAGTAAACAAGCAGAAGGGTAAAGCAAGTAAGACGATTTTTAACACGATAGAAAACTTTCGTCATTATAGTCTGATAGGCTGCGTACCTGTAAGTGGAAGACAACACCAAATTAGAATTCACTTGGGGTCTCAGAATGCTTCGATAGCAGCCGATGAAATTTATGGAGGCAAGCTGCCCTATCTTTCTAAGATTAAAAAGAATTTCACTACCAATAAAACCAATGAGGAATCACCTATGATTTCGCGATTTGCACTTCACGCATACTCTTTAGAATTAGAAGATATGGATGGGACTCCACTTAGTATTGTAGCTGAGTATCCTAAGGATATGGCTGTTTTTGTAAAGCAGCTAAGACGTTTTGACAAGGTCTAAGCGTATATTTACCAGCTATATGAGAAACATAACACTCTTATTTATAGTGCTTTCTTCTTCAGTATTCGCACAAACTAGTATACAAGAGGTTTCTCTATTGCTTGCGAAACATAAATATAATAAGGTGTTCAGATGCTTTGATGATAACATGAAAAGCAAGGTTAGTAAGGAACAACTTAGCACGCTTTGGGAACAACTGGAAAGTACGGTTGGTCAATACAAAGAAGTTAAGAATGTAAAGACTACATCTCTAGATGAAGGAATAAAACAAAAAGGATTATTACAGTTCGAGGCTGGAGCACTTGAGGTGGCTCTAAGCACAAATGCTGAAGGAAAAATATCTGGACTGTTTATTTCTCAATTAGGATACGAGGCCCCAGAGTATGCTAAGAACTTAGGAACAGGGAAAAAGTACACCAATTTTGAAAGTCATGGATACAATATTCCAGGAGAGTTGGTGATACCGTTAGAATGCAATGAATGTCCTCTAGTAGTGCTAGTACACGGTAGTGGCCCAAATGATAAGGATGAAACTATAGGTCCCAATAAAGTTTTTTACGACTTAGCTATGGGTCTGGCTAGCAAAGGAGTAGCTACATATAGATATGACAAGCGGTCTAATATTTATCCTGAAACGCTTAAAGGCCAGTTTGATTTATATGACGAGACTATAAATGACGCCGTAAGTGCATTGCTTCATATACAAAAAGATACCTCCTTGCATTTTGGCAAATACGTTATGCTGGGACACAGCCTTGGAGCTTATGCTATGCCGCTTATAGCAGACTCACTTGGGGATTTAATTAATGGAGCCATATTGTTTTCTGGCAACTCTAGTAGACTTGAAGATCTAATAGATTATCAAATGGAATACCTTACTAGCTTCGATGGTGAGATAAGTAAAGCCGAAGCGAAAATAATAAAAGAGAATACAGAGCGAGCTCAAAATATAAGGACCAATAACTATACAGATTCTACTTCCGCAGAATTATTACTTGGATATTGGCCGGGTAAATTTTGGAAAGGGATAGATAATTATAGTCCTGTAAGCACTCTCAGTGCTAATAAGAAGATGCCCTTTTTTATAATGCAAGGGGAAATGGATTACCAAATACCAATGAGTGAGTATAAAATTTGGCAAGATGTAGTTGGTACACAGCCCAATGTTACTATGCGAAGTTATCCTGGTTTGACTCATCTATTCACACCTACTAAAGCAGAAAGATCTAGTCCTCAGGACTACTTTTCGCCCAATAATGTAGATTTTCAAGTGATCTGGGATATGTCAGATTGGATTAAACTAGTAGCAAAGTAGCGGCTAGAGTTTTACCTCTGGATCCTAGATAAAGCAGTATTCATCCTTTGTTTTTTTTTTCGAGAAAAAGTGTAACTCATCCACTCTTTTACATTTAAAACCTGTAAGGAGAGCCTATATCTTAACTTAGAGTAAGAGATAGCAAGAGTTCCATTAGAAATGAAATCGGGTTGAGGCAATAAATTATATTCTCAATGAACCAATAAAATATTTGCCTTAGATAAATCTAAGGCTTTTTGTCTTCTTTCACTGTCCAGGTCTTAGCATTTTTCACCTTCTGTTTCATCAATGCATTATCTAGCACCTCAGTCATTTGGTCTACGAAATGAAAAGATAAGTCAGCAATATAACTTGGTTTTATATCGTCAATATCCTTCTTGTTGGCCTTGCACATGATTATCTGTTTAATACCCGCTCTCTTGGCAGCTAGTATTTTTTCTTTAATACCTCCAACCGGTAGCACTTTACCTCTCAAAGTTATTTCACCCGTCATAGCGAGTTTACTTTTGACCTTGCGTTGGGTCATAAGTGACGCTAATGCCGTAAGTATAGTAATTCCTGCACTAGGCCCATCTTTAGGTATTCCTCCTGCGGGAAAGTGGATGTGCACATCGTATTGGTCAAAAATCAATGGATTGATATCAAATGTTTCTGCATTGGCCTTAAGCCAAGTGATAGCATTAATAGCACTTTCCTTCATCACATCTCCTAGTTGACCTGTAAGAGTTACCTTACCCTTTCCCTTAGTGAGGGAACTCTCTACAAAGAGTATATCGCCGCCTACACTAGTCCAAGCCAGACCAGTTACTACTCCAGCTACATCATTGTTTTCGTAGGTATCTTTCTCTATTTTGTCTTTGCCCAATATAGTTTCTATCAACTCACTAGATATAGTAGGAGATGGGTTGTTTTCGTAAACTATCTCTTTTGCTTGCCATCTACATATTTTGGCAAGTCGCTTATCCAGTGTTCTTACACCACTTTCTCGAGTGTACTCATCTACGATTTTTTCTATGTTTTTGTCACTTAGTTTTACTTGAGATGCTTTCAGACCATGCTCCTTCTTTTGTTTAGGAAGCAGGTGCTGCTTGGCAATGCCTATTTTTTCTTCTACCGTATAGCCCGTGATATCTATAATCTCCATACGATCTCTCAAAGCTGGTTGTATAGTATCTAGTCTGTTAGCTGTGGCCACAAAAAGTACGTTGCTCAAGTTGTAATCTAATTCTACGTAGTTATCATGAAACGCATTATTCTGCTCAGGGTCTAGCACTTCTAGTAGTGCAGAAGAAGGATCTCCCCTAAAATCATTTCCGATTTTGTCTATCTCATCTAGTACAAAAACAGGATTACTTTTTCCTGCTTTTTTAATAGATTGTATTATTCTGCCGGGCATAGCACCTATATAGGTTTTACGGTGTCCTCTTAGTTCAGACTCGTCATGCAATCCCCCTAAACTCATACGCACATACTCTCTATTCATCGCCTTTGCTATAGATTTACCCAAGGAGGTTTTACCAACTCCTGGAGGGCCGTATAGGCATAGTATAGGTGATTTCATATCCCCTTTTAGCTTCAGTACTGCTAAGTATTCTAAGATACGCTCCTTTACTTTTTCTAGCCCAAAGTGATCGCTGTCGAGTACTTTTTTGGCTCTTTTTAGATCGAAATTATCTTTGCTAAACTCATCCCAAGGTAACTCTAGCAGTAGTTCTGCATAGTTTAAACTTACAGAGTAGTCTGGAGTAGCTGGATTCATACGCATCAGCCGGTCTAGCTCCTTAGTGAATGCTTTACCTACTTTGTCGTTCCATTTTTTCTTTAACCCTCTAGCCCTTAAGCTTTCTATCTCCTTGTCAGGCGAGTCGTGACCAAGCTCCTCTTGTATAGCACGTATCTGCTGCTGTAAGAAATATTCCTTTTGCTGCTGGTCTAGATCTACCTTTACTTTGCTCTGTATCTTATTCTTGAGCTCCAGCAACTGCAGTTCTTTATCAAGATAAGTGAGTACTCTATTTGCTTTCTTTTTGAAAATAGACAGTTCTAGTATTTCTTGCTTCTCATCTACGCTAACGTTAAGGTTGGATGAAATGAAATTCACTAAGAAATTTGGCGAATTAATGTTTTTCAGAGCAAAGTTAGCCTCCGAAGGTATGTTAGGAGATACCTCCACTATCTGAGATGCTAGATCTCTAATGCTGCTTACGGTGGCATTGGTCTCTTTTCCCTTAGCAGCTTTGCTGTCAGTGGTAGCAGTGATATTACCTCTAAAGTAGGGATCCTCTTGAGTTATTTCGTCTAGCTTAAACTTCCGCTTGCCTTGTATAATCACTGTAATATTACCATCTGGCATCTTCAGCATCTTCAAGATGTGAGCAAGTGTACCTACCGGATATAGATCTTTAGCAGTAGGGTCTTCTATGCTCTGATCCTTTTGTGCTACTACACCTATTATTTTATCGCCTTTATAGGCTTCTTGTATCAGTTTTATAGATTTATCTCTACCTACAGTTACTGGGAATACTACACCTGGGAATAGTACAGTGTTACGAAGTGGTAATATTGGCAGATTACTAGGATACTCACTAGTGTTGTCATCTTCAAAATCGCTATCTGCGATTATCGAAATTATCTCAGAACCATCCTCTTCATTGGCAAAGTCGCCACTTATCTTTATATTATTATCAAATGTCATTTTTGTCAAATTGGCACATACCTTTACACAGATATGATGTGGTGGTAGAAATTGCAAAGGGTATGCCAATTCTAGTCTGTCTATATATATATTGGTTATAGAACTAGTTTTGATTCCGTATAGAAGCATATTTGTAAAGTTGGGGTAATAATAAAATAGGATAATAAAATAATTAAAGAAGATTGTATCTTTGCGATACTATAAAATATATCAAAATGAAAAACATCAAATTTTTATCTTTATTCGCTCTACTTTCTGTTGGAGCACTTTTCTTAACTAATTGTTCAGGAACTGACGATGATGTCCCAGAACCATCACCAGTAGTTAATTTCATAGGGGGTGCTGAATATGTAGACGAAGACGTTAGTCTTGCTGCTAACTCTACCTTTACTATGGGTATTACGGCTAGTCACCAGAGCAATATCAAGTCAATCAAAATTACTAGAGCAATTAGCGGAAATGTAGCTATTGAGCTTTTAGATTCTAGTGTGAATGATAAAGTAATCACAGATTTTTTCTTTACTATAACTACTCAAAATTCAGCAGGTTCTGAGGTTTACTCTTTCATAGTTTCAGACAAAGATGGCAACAGCACTACAAAGTCTCTTACTGTAACTAACCTTGGAGATCCAGGGAAAAAACTAGTTGAGTTTTTAGTAGATAATGACGCTGAAACATTCAAAGTGTGGAATTTTAGAGGACCTAACTCTGGAGCTTATGGTATCTCTTTCGGAGATAACTTAAATGTTTCTGAGGGAAATGATCTAAAAGACATTCAAGATTCTACAACTCTAAATGAAATTTCATCTTGGCCAGCTAGATGGACTTCTAGAAACGGTTCAATGTTTAGAAAAGTTACCACTTCTTCTTGGGCTAGTATTACAAATGATGCTGAGCTTTTAGCTGCTTGGGATGCTTCAGGTACTTCTGAGACTACTGTAAACATCGTTAATGGAGATCTTTATATTCTTGACTTAGGAAATGGCGGAGCATTTGCACTTGTAGAAATCACTGATGTGGTAACCACTGCAAATGATAACAAAGACTACGTTCAATTCAGATATAAGAAACAACAATAAGCAGGTTACTACGTAACTTGTTTACTAATAATATTAAAAAAGGTCGGTGCATTGCACCGACCTTTTTACGTTTGTAAACGTTATATAAAAAAGAATGAAGACAATAGGAGTCTATACGAGTGGGGGAGATGCCCCAGGCATGAATGCTGCGGTAAGAGCAGTAGTGCGTACCGCCATATATCATGGTCTGAAGGTTAAAGGGATCAAAAGAGGTTATGAAGGAATGATTCATAATGAGATCATAAATCTAGATAGACAATCCGTGGCCAACATCATACAGCGTGGAGGTACATTTCTCAAGACAGCACGTAGTGCAGATTTTATGACGCCAGCAGGGAGAAAGAGAGCCTACAATAACCTAAAAAAACACGACATAGATGCGTTAGTATGCATTGGCGGCAATGGATCATATGCAGGAGCTAAAGTGTTAAACGAAGAGTTTGGGATACCGTGTATCGGTCTGCCAGGTACTATAGATAATGACTTGTATGGCACGGACTATACTATAGGGTATGACACTGCTATCAATACAGCACTAGACTCCATAGATAGGATACGAGATACTGCTCACAGTCATGAGCGAGTATTTATAGTAGAGGTAATGGGCAGAGATAGCGGGTTCATAGCATTAGATGTAGCTATAGCTGGAGGTGCGGAAGGAGCTCTCATACCAGAAGATCAAGCCGACTGGGATAAGGTGTTAAAGCATTTTAACAGACCAGGTAAACGGAAGAAGTCATTTAGTATCATTATAGTAGCAGAAGGCGATGAACAAGGAGGAGCACTAGTGCTTGAGAAGAAGCTTACAGAGCTTTATCCCGATTTAAAGATACGAAGTACTATTCTAGGCCACGTGCAGCGTGGAGGTAGCCCAAGTGCTAGAGATAGGATATTGGCTTCTAGACTAGGTTCTGAAGCTGTGAAAGCATTGCTAGATGGCAAAACATCTGTCACTGTAGGTATAGTAAGTGATAAGGTTAATTATACTCCATTTGAGCTAGCCATAAATGGTAAGAAATCAGTGGATCCTGAATTGATTGAATTGGCAGAGATATTGGCTATATAAAAAATACGCTCGTAGTACTGCGGTCCTATTCATAAAAAAAGTCCAAATGAATATTCATTTGGACTTTTTTTATATGTATGTTTTGAGTCTACACGTCTATACGAGCATACTTTGCATTTGCTTCTATAAATGCTCTACGTGGTGGCACTTCGTCACCCATAAGCATAGAGAATACTCTGTCTGCTTCTGCAGCATTGTCTAGCGTTACTAGCTTAAGCGTACGTCTTTCTGGATCCATAGTAGTTTCCCAAAGTTGCTCAGCATTCATCTCTCCTAGACCTTTGTATCGTTGTAGCTTCACACTGTCAGGATTATCTCCTCCCATATCCGCTACTAGTATATCTCTTTCCTTATCACTCCAGCAGTATTCTACTTTGCTTCCTTTTTTCACTTGATAGAGTGGCGGAGTAGCTATGTATAGATACCCTTGCTCTATTAGTGCTTTCATATATCTAAACACTAACGTTAGAATAAGTGTACGTATGTGACTACCATCCACGTCCGCATCCGTCATAATTACTATTTTATGATAACGAAGCTTAGTAGTGTTGAGCTCGCGAGCATCTTCTTCTGTACCTATAGTTACACCTAGAGCGGTGAACATATTTTTTATCTCCTCATTATCGTAGATTCTATGCTCTAGTGCTTTTTCTACGTTCAGAATTTTACCACGTAGTGGAAGTATAGCTTGGTAGTTTCTATCTCTACCTTGCTTAGCAGTACCACCTGCAGAGTCACCCTCCACTAGGTATAACTCGCATATAGCAGGATCTTTTTCAGAACAATCTGAAAGTTTACCTGGCAGGCCAGCTCCACCCATTGGAGTCTTACGCTGCACTAGCTCACGAGCCTTAGCGGCTGCATGACGAGCTTGTGCAGCTAGCATTACCTTTTGTACTATTATTTTAGCCTCATTTGGATTTTCTTCTAGGTAGTTAGTAAGCATCTCGCTCACTGCTTGGCTCACTGCTGCAGAAACCTCTCTATTGCCTAGTTTTGTTTTGGTTTGTCCCTCAAACTGCGGCTCTGCTACTTTTACAGAAATGATGGCTGTAAGACCTTCTCTAAAGTCATCTCCCTGTATCTCAAATTTCATTTTAGACAACATACCAGATTCATCTGCATACTTTTTTAGTGTATGAGTAAGTCCACGTCTAAATCCACTCAGATGAGTTCCACCTTCGTGTGTATTGATATTATTTACGTACGAGTGTAAGTTTTCAGAATAAGAGTTATTATATATCATAGCTACCTCTACTGGTATGCCACTTTTTTCACCCTCCATAGCTATTACAGCACCCATTATTGGAGTACGTGTGGCATCTAGATAGCGTACAAACTCACTAAGACCTTCTGTGCTCTTGAAATCTTCTCTAAAGAAATTTCCTTCTTCGTCTCTTCTTCGCTTATCGGTAATGCTTATTTCTATTCCTTTATTCAAGAAAGAGAGTTCTCTCATTCTCAAAGAAAGTGTATCGTAATTGTATTCGGTAGTCTCACCAAAGATTTCAGGATCTGGAGAGAACGTTACCAAAGTACCTTGATCTTTACTAGGACCTACCTCGCGTACTTCGTATTTTATTTTTCCTTGGGAATACTCTTGTTCCCACTCTTTTCCGTCTTTGTATACAGAAGCTTTCAGGTGAATAGATAGTGCATTTACACAAGACACACCTACACCGTGCAGACCCCCAGATACTTTGTATGAGTCTTTATCAAACTTACCACCAGCACCTATTTTAGTCATTACCACTTGCAGAGCAGATACACCTTCTTTTTTGTGTATAGCTACAGGAATACCTCTACCATTATCTTTTACAGATACAGAGTTGTCTTCATTTATCCAAACATCTATCTTGTCACAATGGCCAGCCATTGCCTCATCTATAGAGTTATCTACTACCTCGTAAACTAAGTGATGTAATCCTCTCACGCCTACGTCTCCGATATACATCGATGGACGTTTTCTTACGTGCTCCATGCCCTCTAAGGCTTGGATACTATCAGCATCATAACTTTTGTTCTCTTCGCTCATTCTTTACTTGAAATTTAAAGCGTGAAAGTACGATTTTTAAGGGGTTTTAGTCGACTTGTCTTTGGACCACATATCCACATTCAGTTAACAAGAAAAATGTTGTAAATGTCTTGTAGTCAGCTATTTACTGACAGACATCTCGCCTCTAATGTTCTGGCCTAGAATATGACTTCTTTCTTCCACTCCAAAGTTGCCTATTACCCACATAAGTTTAGTGAGTGCAGACTCGGATGTGATGTCTTTACCATCTACTACTATAGGACTTAGAAGAGCACTACTGGCGGCATATTGTCCTAGTTCTATCTGTCCGTTAGGACATTGTGTAGTTGCGAAAAGTATCGTTTTGGATTGCTCGCAAGCTTCTAGCAGTTCGTCCCAGTGCGGTGAGTTGGGTATGTTTCCTGCACCAAAAGTCTTAAGCACTATACCATCTAGCTTATTGTTTTTCACTAAATCTAAAAGGGGTAGCGTAGAGTATCCCGGGAATAAGGTCACATTCACTACTCTATTGCTGAATTTGGTGCGTAGTACTAGGGCTTTATTAGTTCCCTTATGCACTAGATGTTTATTGACACTGATATGTTGTTCTAGATTAGCCAGGTTATCATAGTTGGGTGAACTAAAGCCTTCGAAATCATTTGTGCTTGTTTTTACAGCACGGTTACCACGTAATACATCATCATTAAAACAAATGCATACTTCTGGGATACACGCTAAATTAAAGCTTTTGTAACCTGCTATATAAATAGCATTACTCAAGTTTACTATTCCGTCTGTACGTGGATGAAAAATAGGTAACTGAGCACCAGTAAGTACCACAGGCTTGTTGAGGTTTTCGAAAATAAAACTTAAAGCAGACGACGTATAAGCTAGAGTATCCGTACCGTGAATGACTATAAATCCATCATGTTGTTCGTAGTTTTCTTCTATTTTTTTTGCGATTCGCTCCCACGCTTCTGGCGTTATATCTGCAGAATCTACAACGGGTTCTAATGTCTGAAATGTAAAATTAACTTCTGAGAAGTAGTGAAAGAAGGTCTGGTTTTTGATAGCTGGTAAGTAGTCTATTATTTCTTCCCATGAGCTCGGTTCTAACTCCTGGTTGGCATTGCTTTTCATCCCAAAAGTACCACCAGTGTATAGTATAAAGACGTTACTCCGCATCCTTGTTCTTACTTGCCATTAGGTAGAGTACTGCCATTCGTATGGCTACTCCGTTTTCTACTTGATTAAGTATGATGGACTGGTCAGAATCTGCTACTTCACTAGTTATCTCCACGCCTCGGTTTATAGGGCCAGGGTGCATAAGTACAATCTCTTTTTTGAGGCTCTTAATCATGGGTAAGGTAACCCCGTACTGCAGTGAATACTCCCTTAGACTAGGGAAGTATTTATCCTCTTGCCTTTCTAGCTGTATCCTTAGCATATTGGCAGCATCGCACCATTCGAGCGTCTCCTGTAGGTTATGACTTACCTCTACACCTAAGCCGTCTATGTGTTTAGGTAGTAGGGTAGGCGGCCCACATACACGTACTTTTGCTCCAAGTTTTTGTAGGCAATAAATGTTGCTCAGAGCTACTCTAGAGTGTAGAATATCTCCAACTATAGCGATTTTTTTATCCGTTAAGTCTCCTAGCTTTTCTTGTAAAGAATAGGCGTCTAGAAGTGCTTGTGTAGGGTGCTCGTGTGTGCCGTCACCAGCATTTACTATGTTGGCATCTATGTGGCGAGCTAGGAACTGATGAGCACCAGGTGCAGGATGCCTCATTACGACCATATCTACTTTCATAGCCAGTATATTATTTACTGTGTCTATAAGTGTCTCTCCTTTTTTAACAGAAGATCCTGAACTTGAAAAATTAACCACATCCGCAGATAGTCGTTTTTCGGCAAGTTCGAAGGATATCTTAGTTCTCGTACTATTTTCAAAAAAAATATTGGCAATAGTAACATCTCTGAGAGATGGTACTTTTTTAATAGGCCTATTGATAACCTGCTTAAAGTTGTCCGTTGTTTTAAAAATAAGCTGAATATCAGCTGTAGTGATATCCTTAATGCCGAGTAAATGTTTGGTAGATAGTATTGACATTATTTATCGTTATCCGTTATTATCCATACTTGACATTGGTCGTCTGCCCATTCCACTTTTACATAATCATCTGTTCTAGAATCTATGTGCTCGCCTACGTAGTCTGGTTGTATGGGTACTTCTCGTTTGTATTTTCTATTTATAAGGGTTACTAGATCTATAGATGCCGGTCTTCCATAGTCATTTACTGCGTCTAGAGCTGCTCGTATAGATCGTCCGGTGTACAGTACATCATCTACTAGAATGATACGTTTCTTTTCTATTTCGAAATCTATATTGACTTCATTGGGAATTAGAAGTTTATCAGATCTTCTGAAATCATCCCTGTGAAAAGTAGTATCTAGTTCTCCGTAAGTAGCTTTTATGCCAAACAGGGTGTCCAATTTTTTTACTAGAGCTTTGCCAAGGGGAGTGCCTTTGGGTTGTAATGCCAATATTGCGGTGTTCTCAAAATATCCATGATCTTCTACTAGTTGATGACAAATTCTTGTAAGAATAAGCTCTACTTGCTCGTATTCTAGTATTATTCTTTTCATCTACGATTAAAGTTTAGTTTCTGCCATTTGCAGTATTTCTTCGTATTCAAATTCTTCTACTGGTCCTACAGATAGTCTACCCTGTCTTACCAAAGCCATATTAGTTAGATTCTCATTTGCTTTTACAGCTGCAAGGGTTACGGGTTTATTAAGTGCTTTTATAGCTTGCACATCTACGGCTACCCATTTGTCGTCTGTAGTAGTAGGATCTTGGTAGTGTTCTTTCACTACTCGCGTTATTCCTACTATTTCTTTTCCCACGTTACTATGATAGAATAAACAGATGTCTCCTTTTTGCATAGCTTTCAAGTGTATGCGAGCTCCATAGCTTCGTACACCGTCCCAAAATGTAGTGCCATCGGCCACCATATCTTCCCAGCTATATTTGAAAGGTTCTGATTTTATTAGCCAGTAATTCATTGACTTCAAAGCAACATATTTTTTTTCACTTTGTAGCTATATTAAGAAGAGAAACAATGAGGCAAAAAAAATCCCGACCGTTAGGTCAGGATTTTTATCAGTTTTTATTTAAGCTTATTTGCTTAGTGCTTCTAAAAGCTCAGCCTTTTTCAAAGTAGTATAACCTGTTATACCTTTTTCTTTAGCCACTGCTTTTAGTTGTGCTACTGTCATAGAACCTAAGTCGTCAGATGCTTTCGCATCTTCCTGTTTTGCTTCAGCTTTAGGAGCTGCTTTCTTTTTAGGAGCTGCTTCCTTTTTAGGAGCTGCTTCTTTTTTAGGAGCCGCTTCTTTTTTAGCTTTTTCTTTCTTAGGACCTGCATCCATTTGTGCTTTAAGATTAGCAAGTACATCTAGCTCGCCCATAGTAGATTTTGAAGAACTTTTGTTCCCTTTGTCTACGTACTTAGGAGAGTTATTAGATTTACGCTTAGTATTATCTTGATCGCCATCTGTGTTTTGAGCTCTTTCAGCTTCTTTCCAGATGTCTGTATGCGAAACAAGAATACGCTTAGCATCTTTGTTAAACTCGATTACTCTTACAGAGACAGTCTCGTCCATTTTTACATCAGTCTTATCTTCTTTCTTGATGTGTTTTTTAGGGGAAAATCCTTCTACACCATAAGGAAGAGTTAAAATAACACCTCTGTCATTGATTTCAGAAACCACGCCATCATGCTGAGAACCTATTGTAAATACGCTTGAGAATGTATCCCAAGGATTTTCATCTATCTGCTTGTGACCTAAGCTTAATCTTCTGTTATCTCTATCTATTTCTAATACTACAACCTCTAGCTCTTCACCTTTATTGGTAAATTCTGCTGGG
>Ga0209533_1003845_pt1 | contig 13175 bp, 19 predicted proteins | sample COG_04_FD_184748 | JGI IMG/M metagenome (GOLD analysis project Ga0209533, IMG submission 184748) | Pelagic Microbial community sample from North Sea - COGITO 998_met_04 (SPAdes) (version 2) | ecosystem: Environmental > Aquatic > Marine > Neritic zone/Coastal water | place: Helgoland, sampling... | reverse complement strand
ATCTTTTGATAAGTCGTAGGTTTTTGTACATTTAGAAGTGACAATTGAGAGAGTTTTATCCCCGATGCACCACATGTCTCCAGTCTTCAACTGCAAGCCCAGATCTTTGTAAAAGTTTTGCTTTGGACCAGCCATTTGTTTGATTAACTTTCCCACGTTGTTCACGATATTGCCATCACTGTCCTGGATGTATGCGGTGACAATTTTGTTCTCTGGAGTACAGTGTCTCATTTCATGGTATGAATAGGGAGGGAAGTTGTCAGCGCTGTCCTGTGAGAGTAAGAACTTATATTTAACACCATGGACAGACCAAGACAGAATCGACTTTGGATACTTACTCAAGTCAAATGATCTGTTGTACATATAATAGGAGGTAATATCATCATCTTTGTACAATACGGAGTCGATATGAAAGAAAGGAAGACGATTTTGAAGGTAGGCTTTGTGAATCTGTAGACAAAAACAAATGAATCGGGTGTACACTTCGAACAAAAAATGTATGAAATTCATGGACTTTATAGATTAAAGAAGTAATTACTTAAGTAATTGAATATTTATAAATAAATAGATTATGCAAAAGTCGACAATTGAGTTAGAGCATAAGAAACACATCGGAAAATATATCGAAGACTCGACAAATTTAGAATGTCTTAAGCAAAAATTAAAACAGCTGAAAGAAGACAAAAAAAGGGTAGTTGATATGATCGATGTTTTTAAAATCAATGAAAATATAGAAATAACCGAGAACAGCATAAATCAAATTGAAACAAAGGAAGATGAGATTGACTATCTGTTGAATGTTGTGCCAATTTTGAACAAATACAATGATACCGAAACGGAGACACAAATTCCGAGCCAGAATGTCAATATATTCAATAATTTTGTGAAACAGAGCCTTGGAAAAGAAAAGGGGATGTTATATAATGAGTACATGAATGTTGTCGAGCACAAGCCGTTTGAGGTTGTGAAGCAGGATAATCTGTATATATGTAATGAGTGCAATGTGCAAAAAATGTTGTCAGTGTTAGAGTCATGTATGATATGTCCTCAGTGTGGGACATCAGACACATATTTTGACACAGGTCTCAATAATTTATCGTATGAACAAGAGATCAATTCGGAAGGCAACGTAACATTTGCATACAAGAGAATAAATCATTTCTCTGAATGGATGGCACAATTCCAGGCCAAAGAGTCTATAGATATACCAGTGGAGCTTCTCGAAAGCCTTCGTGCAGAGTTTCACAAAGTGAAGGTAAAAAAGGTAAGCGACATAACAAAGACAAAGGTGAAGCAGTATCTTAAAAAACTGAAGTACAACAAGTATTACGAGCATGTAACACACATAACAAACTTATTGACAGGAATAAAGCCACCAAGCATCACAACAATTCAAGAGGAAAAGTTAAGAAATATGTTCAGAGATATTCAGAAGCCGTTTGATCAGCACAAGCCGCCTGGAAGGTCAAACTTCCTGAGCTACAGCTACTGTCTATATAAATTTTGCGAACTGTTGGGATACGATGATCTTCTGTGCAATTTCCCGTTACTAAAGAGTCGGGAGAAACTCCATCAACAGGATGTAATATGGCAAAAGATTTGCAATTCAATAGGATGGGAATATATATCGACCGTGTAATCTAAATGACAGATAAAAGTACTTAAGAAAATAGATCGGTGTATATGTAATAAATAATAATGACATCATCACAAGAACCGATTGACTATCTGAAGCCAGACGAGAAGCGATTTCCAGGACAGAACTATGCACTAATCTCTGTTGTGTCTCCAGAATCAAATCAGAAGACAAAGACATGTGGTGTAAAGATCAAGGGTGTTTTTGAAACAGTAGAAATTGCTCAAATGGAGGCAAAGAAACTAATGCAGCTAGATCAGACATTTGATATTTTTCTTGTGGAGGTTGGAAAATGGCTTCCTATTCCTCCGGATAAGGATATGATCGAGTCTCAAGAGTATCAAGATAGTTTCTTGAATGAAATTATCAAAGGACATGTTAAGAACAATGAGCTAGGGAAGCAGATGTTTGACGAGAGAAAATCAGAGCTCATTAGCGGGAAACGAGATCCAAATGAATAAAAATAAAAATATAATCAATTTGTTAGTATAAATGTCTATATTTAAATAATTAATACTATAATTTTACATGGAGCCTTTAAACAATCACAAACGCCAAACAATGGAGATATGTAGGAAAAAGGGATGGGATAATGTGTCGATTGAATATCTGTGGATGTTTTTTGTCGAGGAAGTTGGAGAGCTAGCAAGTGCTATCAGAAGACACAAGAAGCAGTTTCCGGACAGGAAGAAAATTAATATAGAGGGGGAAATCATGGATGTTTTGAGCTATCTATTTCAAATTGCAGACATCTTCAACGTTGATCTAGATGTTGCGTGGAAAAATTTCAATGCGACGAGATTGAAATGTGTTTAAAGATTATATATAATATATATATAGACAGTAATCATGGCTACACATCAAGCATTCAACAGTATGATGGAGGAATTTATTGGGGAGCTGATTGAAACCATCCCAGAGGAGAAATCGCTGAAACTATATAAGACCCAGTTTGATACTTTGAAAAAGGCAAATCCTCGTAAGATTGTTGAGAGCTTTATGCATGCAATTTCTCCGTACTGTGATTTTATTACAAACAAGGATGAAAGTCTGTTCAAGAGGAATGATATTGAATTTCTTAATAAGTTGAACATTAATAAGTGGTGGAGTTCTTCAATATCCGACAGCACAAAGGACGCGATTTGGCAATATCTAAATACTCTGATGATGATTGGGACGGCAATTACAAATATTTCAAGTGATATGCTTCAGCAGATTGAGAGTGTCGCGGAGCAGTGTGCATCCCAGATGGATTCGTCTTCATCGGGAAGTATGCCAAACATGGGTGCACTTTTCTCGGGCTTGCAAAACATAATGGGATCAATTGATCGAAAAAAATAAGACAGTATAATAAGATAACTAAATGTTTATAATAATGCTTTTACTCCTTGCATTTGCAATATTCTACAAAACAAATAAGAAGATAGAGCGGAAAAGAGTTGAGTCTACGGTTGACGGTGAGATGTACTTGGTGCATAAGAATAAAAAAAGCGATGCTGAAATAGAAAGCGCAAATAAATTAGCAAGGGTCAATGAGAAAATTGATATATTGATTAAGTCTTTAAGTACATCGGATGAAAGAAGGCAGTTATTAGAAGAGGCTCCGATCCAGTTACAAGAACGGGAGTATTTAGACAAGACGGGATACACTATAAACAAAGGAGATACGGTCGGGTTGTGTCTTGAGGAAGATGAGAACTCGCTCTTCTTTGTAACGTTGCATGAGTTAAGCCATATAATAACAAAGGAGTATGGACATCCTCCTGAATTTTGGAACAATTTTAAATTTTTAGTGAAAAAGGCGGTGGATATAGGTTTGTATAATTACAGAGATTACAACACAAGCCCAATAAATTACTGTGATCGTACAATATCTTATACGCCATATAAAAAATAATGATTATTATAATATGGCGTCAGATCCTTTCTGGTTTAATAAGGTAGATATTCTTTTTGACAGAACCAAAATGTTGGAGTTTTGGCCCTCAAAATTCCAATCATATGAAGAGAGAATAAACGCAATCACGAGATTCATCTTATACGCGGGTGCAATTATGTCGTTCTACAAGCACACCAGTGAACCCTTTGTGATGGCTATTATTTTGGTCGTAATCATCGTCCTAACTTCAAAATCAAAGAACAAAATTTTAAATAAGCTCATAAGAAAACCGAACGAAGATTGTCAGCTCCCTAGCATGAATAATCCCATGGGCAATTATATGCCATACGACAGTGTAGAACGAAAGAAAGCGTGCAATTCAGATCTTGTTAGTGACGAAATAAACGAGCAATTATTTGCACAATTTCCAACAGCTGGTCTCAGTTCAACAAATAAAAGTTTCATACAGAGGCAATTTTTCTCAACTGCAAACACTGACATAGTGAATGATCAGAAAGCATTTGCTACGTATTTGTATGGAAATGCGAATAAAAAAATGTGTAAAACCAATCCGGAGGTCTGCACTGGATACGACCTTTGTCAATATACATAAATAAGTTTTTAAACTCAAATATCATCACATTATTTTTTTATTGAAATAAAATTATTATATTACAATAAATGAGTAATTCATGTAACTGTACTGAAAGTCAGAAGCCGATGAAATTCATGGTGGATGCTATAACTGCAGATCGAAAGGTTTGCTTCGCGCATCCGGATAGTGTTGACATCAATTCTCAATTAAGGGGACAGCCCACTAATTTAAATTACTACAACAGAGAACAGACGACTTTGTATGGAACCGCACCGTTTATGGGCAGGGGGCACGGTCAGTTTGTAGATCAGGAGTCAGACTTGCGAAACGGTAAAAAAATGATCGACTGCAACAAAACTATTTCTGAAATCCGGTATGACACCAATGATCATGCTTTTTTGAACTGTACACTCCAGGTCGACAGTGATTTGAGACCACAGAGCTCAAGAGTAAATCTCCGAAACATGTACGCTGCAGAGCCAAGTAAAAAAAATATTCATTAACTTATATATGAACACAAATTATTCCAATGATCCCACGAGAATAGGGCAGTATTTTTCAGATTCTCATCTGCTGGTAACAACAGATAACTTAATGCAATCGGTGAGCCCATTTGAATCTCACCAAATGATCCCACCATCGGTCACTCCAACCAAAGACGATGGCATAATGACAGTGAAACCAAGAGAAAGTGTTCCCGAACAGTTTATTCAGACAGGAACTCGCATTAGCAAGTCGTGCAACATGCCTGGTATTAATATAAATAGATTTGAAAATCCACACATCAACGTTCAGAATCCAACACATATAATTTCTGGAGAAGATTTCAGAGGCGGTATGCCGTCACGGATCGTCATGAAGGACAACTACGTCAATAATCAAAAATAAATTATAACTTATTATAATGGAATTACTACTAATTGGAGGTCTGGCTTTCATGGGATATGAATTATCGAAAACCGGGAAATCTGGTTCTAAGACAGCAAAACCTGCGACAATCAAACAGAATGTAAACGAATACCCATTTAAAAACGATCCACGCCTAAGTACCAATCCGGCAAATAATCAAATGAACAACTTAGAGCCATTTTTCAGAAGAGAGGGTGGAATGGGTCTGGTGAACAACAGCGATATAAAATCCAGAAATATGGAATCATTCACTGGGACAGACAATATAGAATTCAAATCAAAAAGAGAGCAGACTCCCTTATTTAAGCCAGAAGAAAACAGACAGAATATATATGGAACTCCGGTAATGTCAAGCAATGATTACAATAGATACAAGACCAGCACAATGATGAACAATGTCTCTCCGGTGGAAAAGCAGCAAGTAGGTCCTGGATTGAACACATCATCCGATGTATCTGCAAAAGGAGGATTCCATCAGTACTTTCGAATCCTCCCAACAAATGTGGGGGAGTATAAGCTGAACACGCTAGAGGGTAGAGTAATATCTGGAAAATCGCACACGGAGAACCGATCATCAGCGGTAATCAATCAAGAGGTACGCAAGGCCCCGTCCTTCTACGAGCAGTGTGAGAGACCAACAATGGAAGGACGGTCAGCCTACAGTGCACCAGCGCACCAGTCCTATGTAACTCCAGGGTGTACCAATCGAGAGAGCTCTGGTAACCATGTAGGAATAGCAAAGGGGTCTGAAGCCTTGCAATCCACAATTGAAGGGACACGAGTCGGAAACATTCCAAACCAATCTTTTCCGACAGGTGGTGCTTCAAGGGAGAACGCTGCTGCGGGTGGATATTCTGTAGCAAACTATCTGGTTCATGGATCGGATAGGGAAAACTGTGGGATAGCCATCAATGCAAATGATCAAAATTCTGGGAACTATGTGAAAGGAGAACAGGCAGCAAATATGACCCAAAGAGAAGGTACCAGTACCTCTTACTCTGGAGCGGCCGGCTTTTACAATAATGCACAGTCAAATTACAACGCTGCCTACAAAGCCGAAAAATATCATAATCGTGAGGATCTACAAGTCGAGCACACCAACAATCCTGGTAGAATGAACTTGCGTGAGGATGCATACAAAGCGGTCGGATCAATGAAAATTCGAGAGGACAACAATACAAGCCGTGTCAGCACAGGAACTGTCCCGAACTCAATGAAAATCCAAGGCAAGCCTGGAAGAATTGAGAATGTGCCGAAAATAACCGAATGCAATCCGAGACAGGATTTTGGACTGGTATCACAGACCCTTCAGAACAATCCTTACGTGCACAAAATATAAGTGTACTTATAGAAAACAGTTCTTAATTTGGCTAACAAACTATATAAACTATGTTGGACATTGTGTATACAAATTTCCTTAAGATGATGAAAAACAGAGGACATGATGTGAGTCCTTACGAACATAAAAGTAATATTACATCTGAATCATTTAATATTACTTTTCCATGTAAGAACACAATGCTCTCCGTATTCTACATTGGAGAATGCAAAATTGGAATTAACGACATTAAATCAGTCTTTGAAAAATTAGAATCTGACAACTCAAAGTCCTGCATCCTCATCTACAATAGTATTGTGTCGTCATTTGCAAAGCAGTACATAGAAAGCAGTGAATTTGATTTTCAAATGATTTCGGTAAATCAGCTGAAGAAAGATATATATTCACACTTTTTAGTTCCTCGGCATGTTATGATGAGTGAAGATGAGAAGCGCACCTTCTTACAAGATTTGAAAATAAAGGAGACAAATTTACCAAAAATCAAAAGGACAGATCCAATCTCTCAATACTTCGGTGCCAAATGTGGCAGTCTGTTTAAAATAATCCGGGTCGAGCAAGGAATAGAGTCGGTGTCGTATCGGATATGTATTTAAATAATACTGTTGTTGGTATATCTAATACAAAATATATGAAATGAAGCGCAAACGAGAAATACTACTTCAAGAACACTCATGCAGGTACCCAGACTGTCCAAGAGCATCAATTAGCGTATATGGTGGCAATATTTACTGCAGGGAGCATACCCAGCATCTTTGCTGTATGAGTGGTGAGAAAAATATTTTTAATGAGACACGATGCAACTCGGTGGTTCCGATGTTGAGTGTGAATGGAAAAATGTACTGCAATTCTCATTATAGAACAGTTATCCAAACATGTAATCATAAGAATTGCACAAAATCTCGGACGGACCGAAATCTGTGTTATGACAAAAAGTGGTACTGTCAAAGTCACCAGCTTGATAATAAAAAGTTTGAAGAAGAAATGAATAAAATTTTTGCGGGTGACCTAAACAAAGACATAGTGGAAAATATTTGCAATATTCACTTTAAGAACAACACGTATATATTATAAGTCACATACATATACTACTATATTACAGCTTGACACTCAAAACTATGACAGTTGCGCGTCGTTCAGCGGTTGTGATGAAGCTATGTGATATACTTGGACACGAAAACAAATCAAAAAACATAGAGATATCAATATACAATTGGACTATCGCGTATGTAAAAAACAATCAAATTCAGCCAAGAGAGCCGAAGAAATTAAAATCCAAAGACATTGTGATCTTTGACAACTCTTTAACATGGGAGAACAGTCGCTTTGTCAATGTTTACAACTCCAAATGCCGCTCTATTTTATTCAACTTAAAGAATAAAAACAACCCACAGTTTCTTGAGAGAATCAAGTCAGGAGATATAAAGTCAAAGGATGTTGCAAGTCTAACGCATATGGAGATATTTCCTTCTTTGTGGGATAACGGTAGAGATGCACAAAATATGAATGATTGGAGCATTTGTAAGTGCGATGTCAAACATCTTTCATCTGAAAAAAATATTTTGGTCCCTGTATTAAAAAAAGGATTAAAAAATATTTTACCGACAATAGATATATAGAACGTTCAAAGAAAGAAATGTTTTCTACATACTGAAGCGAACTCGTTATGCGCACCTATGCAAACTTTTTCTGTGGATTTCATAAACCGCTTGCTGAAAACACCTGCTGTGCCGTCCTTACAAATGCTGCACATTGCAGTGAGCTTTGTAACAGAGTTGCACAAAGGAATGCACTTTATAATCTGTCCAAAAATATCTCTATTGGAATCACCATCCAGCCCGGCAATTAAAATCACTAGATCTTTCCTCTCATGTAGGAGTACAAATTCATACAAATCATCAAAAAACTGCGCTTCATCTATTGCAATTATGTCAGTTCTTGAATCTATATCTAGATTGCATAGCTTATTGGTCTTTGTCGCATCCATCACAACGTTGTCGTGTGTTTTAAGCTGATTGTTGCAGCGTGTGTCTAGTGAGTGGTTAATAAGCATGATGTGTTTTTGAATCGATGCGTACTTTCGGCATCTCCTGAGTAATTCAGTAGACTTTCCGCTGAACATAGATCCCATAATTATCTCAATGTGTGCCATATTTACACTTTCTATTAATAAAAGAATAATATTATTTAAATGTGTTTTTCAGTACGTACAGTCTTTCAAATATTAAGCTTGTATATAATAATGGAAGATATTTATAAGACTGCTTGTAAAATAAGATCAGCTGTTGAAAACAATAAACCAATAAATACTGAAGAGTTCAAACAGTTTGAATCAAGCTATCCTAAATTATTTAGTATGCTGAAGAATCCGAACATGGACAGACAAATGTTTGATAAACTCTTTCAAACTTTAAAAACAAATCCGTCGGAGAGCGGGGCCAGTACATTCAGCGAATTTGGTGCAGAAAAGTATCTCTATCCACAATTTGGAAAACCTTCCAAGCAGGACTTAAGTTTTGCAAAACAAAAAGTAAGAGAAAAACTCAAATGAAATCCATTTAAAAAACAAATTACTATATATCATATAAACAAAACAAAATGATTGAAGAAGATCCTCTTTTCGATTACGAGGATAATATTGTTATTACCAAGGACAAAGTAATTCTTCAGAAGAAAAAGAATCTTGAAACCAAGGCCCAAAAACATAAATTCAATGATCTGGATGGGGTCTGGGAGGTTGAAGTTGTAGAGGACGGATATTCAGAATCGCTGGATCTGATTAATGATGACATTATATATGATATGTACACTGACATGATATATAGATCTAAAATCAATGATGTCCTTACAAGAGTGACCCTCGGTAGCCTAACCGACTTCATTTTTGACTGCCAGGAAACAAATTGCGTTCATGATCAGGTGTGGGAGAAATATGAAGAGTACAAGCTATACGGTATGAAAAATCCTCATTTGCAGGAGTGGTCATCTCATTTTATGTTGGAGCTACATTATCTATATAATTTGTATCACAGCGTATACAATCTAAAGCTTGGGAAACCAGATGACTTCATCCGGTTCTGTTATGATAACAGCGACACGAAGAGACTGCCATTATTTTAAATTTATTATTTATAGTATGAGTTTGAATAATAATTTTAAGATGGCAAAAATGCTTCTAAATAAAAAACCAGAAGAGAAAAAAGCTTTAAACTCGTCAAAGTGTAAAAGATGCGGCGCGTCTGAAATAAATTTTGTAATCAATAATGTACAAGGTGATGTGATTTGTACCAAGTGCGGATTGGTTCAGGACCGCATCATGAAGAATCATTCCCCCATGAAAGGGAACATGAACGGGAAGATTTTTGTACCAAAGGTGATTATTGAAGAGAATCAGAAAATTCGGCTATTGGTGATGTCTTTCTTTAACGTCATGTTTGGCGGCATGAGGAACAACGTCCAGGCAGGGCGAAGCATTGCAGCCTCTTATCAGGATTTCAAAACATATAGAGCAAGATACGTAACGAAAACCTACAAAAAGGGAGAGCATATCACTTCATTAAAAGGACTTCACATGCCAACAATCATATGCTGTATGCTTTATTGTACTCTGAACAAACAAAGACAAGCAATGCCGTTGTCTGTTATATGCAGTATAATTAATAAAATTATTGTCAGATCAAGCGTAAAGCAGTCTAAAGTTGTGCTCGCACATGCCTTTAACTACAAGGATGAAAGCAAATACGGGCTTGTAAGATATTTCCAATTACGCGATTTTGGTTGTCAAAATGCAGCAGTCCCTGGTGACTTCACTACCTTTATATGCAATACGCTGTTTGGTATTCAGAGCAAGGAAGACAAGAACAATATAAGAAATCTTGCAAATGAGATATTTAAAGAATATTCCGATAGAACTTCCCCAGCCAAAGTAGCATCTATGGTACTTCACCATGTAGGTAAATCAAACAAAGAGTTTGATCATTCATTTTTTGGCCTCACCCAAAAAGAAACTGATGATTTTCAGCGGAAACTCCTAGGGAGCAAAAACGTTAAAGTCCAACAGATTATCAAGTCTCTTGGATCAGCTCGTTGAATACATTGTGCGAAAACGGATACTCTCTACTTTTAAATTTTGAACACACTCCCTCCAATCTGGAGGATGTATCATTATTAGTACAAAAACACTTTTGGTAGATTTTTATACTAGGAATACCAGCCTTCTTTACACGTCCTTTTGAAACAACAAAATATACATAATTGTCATGGTATCCACATTTGTTCATGCAAAAATGAGAGTAGGTATTAATGAAGAATAAATCATTGCTCTTTCTTTCGATACGTGTTATCTGTATGTCTCTATAATTACTATGTAAGCGGCCAATTTCTTTAGAAATAAGATCGTAATGTTTTCTTGCTACTAATGATCTGCTATCCGACTGTCTAACATGAACTTGATGTGAATTTCGTATGAGGCTCTCTCTTATATGCTGTTCTGTAATGTCTTCTCGACGTTTCACTCCTATAGGAAGATAGCTCCTCTCCTCGCCCTTTTTGTAGGATCCGATCATCCTCAATCCAGTTTTATAAACGCTTGTGTCAATTATATCCTGAATTTCGTTGGCTTTGTAATAATAATTTGCAACCAGCTTATTTTGAAGGAGCTTCACCATGTCGACAGCCTTTTCTGGTGAAATTTGGATATCCGGGTACACCACATGATAAGCGTCTGTTTTGTCACACTTGTAAACATGTGTCTTTTCTGGAATTATGAGCCTAATATCATCCACCAGCTTTTTGTAATTGAATGTCGGGAACCGTTTGCAATCTATGTCCAGAAAGAGATTAATTTCATGAGACACTCTCTCCACCAAGTGCAATGACTCATTCTGCTTGAGAGCAATTGTGTAGTTTCTTATAAAATCTTCAAACGTTTTTGCGGTTATCTTCAACTTTCCTCCCGTCAGTATCAGGTGGGTGCATTCATTTGTATCTTTGGTGTAAATATTTGCATTCTGACACCAAGAATTGAATGAACCTGTCATGATATTATATTTGATATACTTCAAACTAATCAATTGTTTATACTTGTGAAAAAGTGTATTTTCACCTAAAGAGTATCATACCATATAAGTATAATACAAACACACTCACAAGTTCTGCCAAGCCAAACAAATCAAAAGAGAAATCATGGACGCCACCAAAGTGATCAGCTGCCTAACCGACACCTGGACAAACTGTCTGGACGAGTACTATGATCATGTTTCTACCGAGTATCTTAAGACGGTGTCTGAAAAGTACAATATCTCGATTGAAGATCTGCAAGACAAGACCGGGCACTTGAAGAGCGAAATCATGTCAAAGCTGACCAGATGCATCCCAACCGAGGTGAATAATACGAAACTGCAAGATGAAAAACAGCCGGTGGCAACCACTGCAAAGGAGGCGTCCAAAATAATTGAGACCAAGAGTTCAAAGAAATTCAATAGAAAAGAGCTACACTCCATGTGTGCCGACCGAGGCATCAAGACATCACGAAAGAATGCGGACATGATTGCATCCATTAAGGAATATGATGATAAACTAGTATCTGGACAAATTGAAATGAAAAATTTACAACAAGTTGAAGAAGGCAAACCATACGAACACGAACCAGTACCGAAAGTAACAGAAGCTGACGCTGAAGTTAAATCCGAACCACTCCCAAAAGTAACAGAAGCTGACGCTGAAGCTGACGCTGAAGTTAAATCCGAACCACTCCCAAAAGTAACAGAAGCTGACGCTGAAGTTAAATCCGAAGCTGAAGCTGAAGCTGAAGCTGAAGTGTCTCTTGACAATATGATGCAACTGACACTAAATGATCCATATGAAGATACTGATCTGCAGGAAGATGAGTATCTTGATGAGGACTAATTTAATTTACTAAACTTTTATGCATTATTTTAAAATATTTTATATCTTAAATAATGGGAGCAACACCAAGTAAACCAATTCCAAACAAAACTGTAGTGCTGTATAAAACAAAATTAAAGTATTTTGAGGACTCCAAAACTATACCAAAAATATCTCTAAATAAAATAAAAAAAATATTAAAAAATGATTTGATAAAAGTTCCTTTAAGTTTTAAACATGATCTAGGTTTTATTGTCACAGACATAAATGTAGCCAAAAATTATACTATAACAATTCGTGGTAAAGGTTCAAAACAATCATTTAAGTCTCAAATCATTGATGGAATCGGTGAAAACGGTCATGTTATAGGTAAACATAGATTCTATTTATATAAACCTCAAAAATAATATGATATATCTAAATGACATACATATTATTATCTAATTAATGAACTCAAAAATTTACAATGATTTTTACTTTTATAGATACAGATATAAATGTAAAAATGAATATACGCTCATACTGTTATGATCATTTTGTCTTATATATTAGTATGGACTCGGTTGTCAATGTTTTCATGTGCATTAGAAATAATGAAGATACATTGCAAAAAACTTTTGATGCTTTGGAAGAAATATCAAAGCAATATCATGATCTTGAATTTAGGTATTTTATATACGAGAATGATTCGACTGACAACACCAAAAGAATTGCACTAGCTTTTATGAGAACACACACTGGTCAATTTTATTCGGAGGTACGGGGAGCGAAAGAATGGCACGGTGGTGAAAATATAGATAGAAGTGATGATATGCGCTGGTACAGAATGAAGATGAAGAATCTTTGCACCGATTTCGACAGAAGTAAGCATTCGGTTATTTTAGATACAAATATTACTTTTGATACCAGCACATTTAAAAAAATGACGGAAATA
>Ga0209533_1003842_pt1 | contig 13183 bp, 7 predicted proteins | sample COG_04_FD_184748 | JGI IMG/M metagenome (GOLD analysis project Ga0209533, IMG submission 184748) | Pelagic Microbial community sample from North Sea - COGITO 998_met_04 (SPAdes) (version 2) | ecosystem: Environmental > Aquatic > Marine > Neritic zone/Coastal water | place: Helgoland, sampling... | reverse complement strand
AGTTAAAATTTCTTCATCTGTCATTTTTGCATATGGTTTGATTACTTTACCAATATAATGTTTCGCATTATCATTAATAAGATCACCATAATACATATGAACAATATCTCCTTGTTTAACTTGTAAAGATTCTCTATAACAATTATAAGGTTCACCATTTACATTAAATGCGCATGTTATGTGAACATTATCTTTAAAGCAAGCATCCACAATAGATTTTGTTAATTTTGAATTTCTTCCTAGTCTCTTATCATCTACTTTTGTATTACACATAAGTTTATAGTGTTTTTCTTCTGATTTTATTTTTTTATTTATATGATATTCTAATGGTAATTTATCATAAAAATTAGTATTTGATTCCATTATCTAATACATTTATAATTAATTATTTAAATATATAATTTTAAATTTGATTTAAAAACAAACAACTATATATAAAGAAACTATGTTATCTATTATATCTGGAATTGCGACTATATTTAAACCTGTAATTGCATATATGGGAACAAGTATTATTGGAATCGCTGCTAGTGCTAAATCATACACAGCTGCTAGTTATTTATTAGCAAAACCTTTAATGGGTTATGCACTAGTAAGATGTTCATGGATCACAGGGATCGCTGTTGTGGAATGGTATTCTGGAAGAATGTATGCTATTAACTGTATTGGTGAAGGATTTCACGGATTTTATAATCATATTTGGAATTTAGCATCACCAGCATGCACAGGATTACTTATATCACATGTGTCTCTTATCGGAGCACTATTATCATCATTTATCATAACCACATTATTCTTTATATATAGTGGATTTAATAAGATTAAACAAAATAAAATATCAGAAGATATATTAAAAGAATATTATGAATTAAAAAGTTTAGTTTCAAAATAATGATTAAAATATAAATAATTTAATATGAACAATATTTATGTTACTTATATGTCAAATGATAGAGATATTTTAGGTGTATTAGTTTTAAATTATAGATTAAAAGTATTAAAAAGTAAATATGATTTATCTTGTATGGTTACACATGATGTTTCTTTAAACTCAAGAAAACTATTAGAAAAATTTGGTATAAAGGTTATAAATATTAATTTTTTTGAAAATTTTGAAAAATTTAATATAGATAAAGATAAATTAAATAGTTTATACAAAAAACATACATTTGGTAAACTATTTATATTTTTAATAAATACTAAATGTGTTTATTTAGATAGTGATTTTTATATTAATAAAAATATAGATCACTTATTTGAATATGATACTTCGAATAAACAAATTTATATGACTAATGATTTACTAATGAGACAGGTTGAATCTAGTAATAATTTTGAATTATTAAATATTAACAACGAATTTAATTCTGGATTGATTATATTTCAGGGAGATGAAAGTATATTTATAGATACCGTCAAGTTTATTTTATTAACTCCATATGATAATCTTGATAAATGGCATAGTGATCAGACAGTTTTAAATTATTTATTTAAAAATAAAATTCTAAATGTAAAAACATTGGATCATAAATATAATTTAATTTTTCATTCAATAGATTTTTTTATTGAAAATAATATTATTGATGAAGAAGATATATATGTTATTCATTATATATTATCAGACAAACCATGGTTAGTTAATTCACTATTAAATAAATGTGGTGATAATTATTCCAAAAAATATTGGTTAAAATGGTTTGAGGCTTATCATGATTTACAAGAAAATAGTTTTAATAAAAACACTTTAAATTTTAAAAATATTTCTTATATAAATAAATAAATTTGTAAATTATTTAAAAGTTAAATATCTTATAATTTAATATAATGTTAATCCCATTTAGTAAAATAACTAAAAAATATAACATGAAAATTCACGGAATTTTACATATAGGTGCTCATAATTGTGAAGAACTAGAAGTATACAATGAATATGGACTGAAAAACAGTCAGATTATTTGGGTAGAGGCAAACCCAGAATTAGTAGAACAAAATTTAAGGGTTGATAAAAGTAGAATAATAAAAAACTTTATTTGTTGCGACACAGACCAGGGGAAAACAAAATTAAATATATCAAATAATGGTCAATCATCCTCAATTTTAGAACTAGGAACACATGCTAAAAGTTATCCATCCATAAAATATAATGATTTTGTTGAAGTAAATAATAGTAGAATTGATACAATGTATAATCAAGATAAAATACCTAAGAATTTTGCAAACTTTTTGAATATAGATATTCAAGGAGCAGAGCTAATGGCATTGAAAGGAATGGGTGATTTACTTAATTATTTTGATTATGTCTATCTTGAGGTAAATAAAGATTACGTATATAAAAACTGTGCTCTTGTACATGAAATTGATGAATATTTATCAGAATACAATTATGTAAGAGTCGAAACAGTTTGGACAAATGCTCAATGGGGGGATGCTTTATATATTAGAATTAAAAATAATTTTGATTTACTCAAGAATGTCCGTTGTTTCGAAGAAATATGGCAAATCAACGGAATCACTTTAGAATATGCATTAGAAAAAGCAAATTCTGATCCTAGAGTCAAAGCATTACATTGGTACAAGAACAATGGCGGGGATGGGCGTATTGGCGGTGTTGAAGGATGGTACCAAGGTGCTGGTGGTTCATTAGGAACAGTTGTAAATAATGATTGGGACACTATTGTATTGAACCAACACAAAACTTTAGTATTTGACATTGGGGCTAATATTGGAAGATGGACAGATGCAAATCTTAATAAATATGATAAAATAATTACAATAGAAGCTTCACCATATACATTTGAAAAATTAAAAAAGAAATGCAAGAATCGTAAAGTAAATTTACTTAATTATGCAATTTGTGATAATAATGGAATGGATATAAAATTTTATCACGCAGATTCAGATGTTTTGTCTACATTAAATAAGGATTGGTTAACTGATTCAAAATCTAGATTTTTCAACTATAATTATAAAGAAATAATTTGTAAAACAAAAACTATTGATGATTTAATAATGCAATATGGGAAACCAAATTTAATCAAAATAGATGTTGAAGGTGGGGAGTATGAGTGTATAAAATCATTGACACAAAAAGTTGATCGTCTTTGTTTTGAATGGGCTTCGGAAACAAATGATATTACATACAAATGTTTGAACTATTTATTTACTTTAGGATTTACTAAATTCTACATCCAAATGGGTGATAATTATACTTTTTACCCGAATTACAATAATTTTGAAGATTTATCATCCGTTAAAAGTAAATTATCAAAAATGATTATAAAAAAAGATTGGGGTATGATTTGGTGTATTTAATTTTTGTAGTTTTTCAATGGTTTTCTTCTGGTTGAATATTTTTTACTCAATTTAAGAGATGGTTTTTGTTTATATATTTCTTATATAAATAAATAAATTTGATAATTATTAAATTATTTAAAAATAAAAATATTTACATATAGTGTATATGGAAAGTTATTTAAACGAATTAGATGTTTACAATGATAATATTCCCGTAAAAGATAATAAAATTATTAATCAATGTTGTGGTGATATGGATAATCACAGTGTTTGTGAAGAAAAAGTTTTATGTCGTATATGTGGTACTAATATAGAAAATATTAGTTATTTACCAGAAAAATGTTATGATAATAAAATGTCATCATCTTGTCATGGAATGCCTGTATCTGAACTATTACCAGATACAAACTTGGGTTCAATAGTTCAAGGTAATCACTATCAAAAATATAATTTTCGTTTAATTCAACAAATGAATAATTATTCTTCAATGACATACAAAGATAGATCAATGTTAACAGTATTTAATCACATAGCTGATGTGTGTAAAAGAGGTCACATCAATGAAAAAATTGTTGATGAATCAAAAAGTATATATAAACACATTTCATCTAAAAAAATATCAAGAGGATCAAACCGTAAAGGTATTATAGCAGCATGTGTATTTATGGCCTGTAAGAATGAAGGATGTCCCAGATCAAGTAAAGAAATAAGTAAAATATTTGATTGTGATTCAAAAATTATTACGAAAGGTATTAAAAATGTAAATGAAATCCTAAGAGTTCATAAATTAACAAGTAGAGTTAAATCTGATAGAGTAGACTCAATAGATTTAATAACTAGATTTTGTAATAATATATCTTTAAATATGGAGCAAATAAAAGAAATAATCATTGTAGCAGAAAAATTTACAGATAAATATTATACTGATTTATCTTCATGTACTCCTGGAAGTTTAGCAGCAAGTTTTATATATTACTATGTAAGTAATAATGATATTAAAATTTCAAAAAAAGTAATATCAGAAAATACTAATATCAGCGTTGTTACTATTCAAAAGATAGTATCCCTATTAAATAATTTATAATTTAATCATTTATTTAATATTTTTTTTTAAAATATATATTATATATATGTTATATTCATTAAATGATGTAAATACTGAATATAATTTTAATTCTTTAATATCAGGTGATTCTAAATCATTAAAAAATATATATCCTGATGATACAAATTTAACAATATTAAATAAAATATCTGTTAATTTTTATAAAGATACACCTGTAAATGAAATTTTTGCTTGTACTGATGATTATAATCCCGTCGGATTTAATTATCCTGATCCAAGTATATTAATGAACAAGATAATATCTAATAATAAATTAAAATTATCGGATTATTCTGATAATAATTTTGTAGATCAATTAGGAAATCGTAAAAATGTATTAATTAATAATGTATTACATGAATTATTTGAAAATAATTTTCCCATAAAACATATATATTATTTTTCTTTGAAAGAATTATTAGATCTTTATGGAGAAGATATTACAGATCCATTTATATTTCAAGTTGTATATAAATATTTCCCAAATATTCAAAAAGCATATATAATGGATTATGATTCAAAAGAAAATGTTCAATATAGAAAAGATAATAATATTAAAATAAATGAATTAATTGATAGTAATGATAAAATAATGAAAATATTAGAGGATAATAAAAAAAATATATTAGATGAATCATCATTTAATTCAAAATTAATAAAATTTAATTTCATTCCTGATGAAGAAAATTATATTAATATAATTAAATTATTTTCAGATTTTCCATTAAATTCTCAGAATTTAATTACGAAATTAATATTAGGCGAACATGAACACACTTATTATAAAATATATAAACCAGAACTTAAATTAAAATTATCTGATTCTTCTAAAATATTAGATAAAGATATATGTAATCGTTTGATAAAAGATTATAAAGATAATATAAATATTCCTTTAAATTTAGGATATATACCAACATTTGAACAACCAAAAAATTGTTTCATAATAAAATCATATTTATCTGATGTAAATTTATATTATTCATTTGTATTATATAAAGAAGGTAATATAGATTTATTTATAAATAATTATTATGATTCACCTGTGGATAAGACTACTATGAAACATGTAGTTGATAAAGCAAATGAATTAATTGACGGAATAAATAGATATAGAATATCTTCAAAAAATATTATACCTCATATGAATTATATAACAGATTTTAAACCTGAATTAGTTAAACCTATTATGCAATTTACAAATTGTGTTATATCTTTCCCTATGAGTGATTTTGTTAATAATAAAGGTGTATCAAAATATCTTAAAAAGAATTTATTAATTTTCTTAGGAAATTTTTATACTCATTTTAGAATTATGCAAGAAAAAATGGATTTACATTTAGAAAGTGATGATATTTTAGTTCATTATAGAAGAGTAAATAATTATGAAAGTATGGATGTAATTCAATCTATTATTAATGTTTTATATGATCCACAAGCAGCATTAGAACCATCTGAGTTTATCGAATTAATTCATGAAAGAACTAATTTAAATATGGCTGATGCAACAAGAGAATTTAAAAAATGGAATGAAAAAAAATCTATTGATTCTGATAAAAAATCTTATTCGATTCAAACAAAAGAAACTGGATCTGAAATAATTATAAATAAATATTTAGATGAATATATTAGATTCCAAATTTATAATGTTCAAAGTTTAGATGAATTAGATAGAATAATATGGTTTATTAAAATATTCATGAAATTATATTCATTATTTGTTTCTGATAAATTAAATGCTTCATTAAAACAATTATTTATGAAAAATAATGCCAAAAAAGATATTATTGATTTACAAGATAATTTACAAGCTATTGAATTAGTTGATCATTCACAAGAAGAAGACAGTAGTGGTGAATCATCTGATAGTGGTTCTATTAATATAGATGATATATCCGATGCTTCTTCTAGTGGTGGTGGAACTTCTTCTGATACAAGTTCAGAAAAAGAAAACTTCAAAATAAATAAAGGTAAAGATTCGTGGTCATATTTAAATTCACTTAAAAATGCTGATAAAGATCTTTATAAACCAAATAAAAAAGTTGAATATTCAAAAAGATGTACAAATAATGAAGGTTCCAGAATGCCCATACCATTATCTGATCGTAAATTAGAACAAATAAATAAAAATGATATATTATTAACTGCCACTAAATTAAATTCTAAAAATGAAGAAGTTCCCTTAACTTATTCAGAAAAAAAACAATATATGGCATTACCATTAGATAAAATGAAATCTAAATTAACTTCTGATAGTGTTAATTATAAAGAAGGTTTAAAATCATATTCAGTAAGTTTATCACAAAATAGAATAGATGATGGTACAAATATAAATTATATATGTCCTAAATATTGGGATATATCTAGAAAAGTACCAGTTCATCCGCGAGATATACATAAATATTTAGATAATATTGTTAGTTTAAATTTTAGAGGTGAAACCGATAAATTTATTATTGATAGACAAGGTAATACAAAAACACACGATTTTTGGAAAGAATTATCTAATGATAACTTAAAACAAGTAATTATTTCCAAAATAAGAGGTTCTGATGCAGAAAATAAAAAAAGATTACTACAACTAGATATTAATGAATTTTATAAAGAAATATATTCTGGAAAGTATAATATTTCCCATGAAGATTTAGATGAAATATATCAAATGTATGTTAATCGTTTAGAACCTAGATTTATTAATGAAAAATATAATATTGATGGATATAGATTACCATGTTGTTTCAAAAATAAAGGTGAAAAACCTGTAATAACTCAGAAAAAAGCAGATACAAATAAAATATTATTATCTAATTTAACTCCTTGTAATGTAAATTTATTTGGTCATGTTCATGTAAAATTACAAAAATTATTTAATCATGATGAAACTCTACAAGATAATCCTCTTGGTGGATTTATAAAATATGGTGTTAAACAAAATAATAATTCGTTAATATATTCATTCGCGAATTTAGATAAAAATTATAAAGATATATTAGATAAAGCCGATGAAATAGTATTAGAACAAAGAATTATTAAAAATTATACAAATCTTCCATATACTATGAGTATGAAAGATGTTAAACAAACTATTTCTGATATTAAAAAAGAAGGTAAAGATATTACCTCCAAAATGAAATTATTCTTGTTAAATAATCATATGGATTACATAAATGAAATAATTATGCCTAAATTAACCGATGATAATTCTCTGTTCTTATTTATGAAACTTGGTGAAGGAAATATTGTTCAATTATTTAAAAATGAAGAATACAATGCTTATGATATTATTTTCTTTTTAGATTATATAAAAAAATATCAGAAACAATTCACTAATATAAATATACCAAAAACTCATATAACATCAATAAATAAATCATTTAGTAAATTTATTAAGTATTTAGCTTCTCAAAAAATAAATATAAATAATATAAATCAAGTATCAACAGATAATGCTTATAAATTTGTTAATGGATTCACAAACTATATGAATAAAACTGAAAATAAATATAATGTAAAATTTATTTATGATCTAATTATTTCTAAAAAGAATTATATTGAATATCTTTTAAGTAATGAAAAAAAAGATTATAAATATTTAATACCATTAATATGCGAAATTACCAATAAAAATTATATGATATTTGAAAATACTGATGAAAGTATTAATTTACGTTTACCATTAAATAAATATGATTTATCACATGATGTTACCTATAATTTTATATATAAATATAATGATTATTATGAACCAATATATTATTATAATAAATCAGATATTCCTAATAAAATAGATAGTGATTTAAAAAATAATATCTGTAAAAATAAAGATATTAATAAATATATAAATAATATATTATCAGGGGTGAATATATCTATTAATAGTATTTATATAAGAGAACATAAAGATGATTTAGATTTAGTATCATGTATAAATGAAATATATCCTAAATATAAACCCAAATATTTATTAGTTGATAATTATTGTAAAATATCTCATATAATAACAGAAGATAAATGTATATTCCCAATTGTACCAACTAATATATTAAAATCTTATAAAGATATTAAATTAGAATTAATATATGATTTTGATGATAAATTACCTTCATATAGACAATATATTAAATATACAACTGATGAAGATATTAAAAATTTAAAAAGATATATGAAACCATCTGGATTAATTATAGAAGGTGGTAAATTAGTTAATATTGTTTTAAAAAATGATAGTTATATACCAATTGAACCCATTGAATACAATAAATCAACTATGTTAAAACTACCAATATTAGGTAATACAAATATTTACACATTAGATAAATATGTTCAAAGATTTATACCAGAAAATGATAGTAGATCTAAATATAATGCTAATATAAGTTATATTAATCATATTACATCATTAATGATTCAAAATATTATATTTTATCTCAAAAATGAAACAATATTATCAGAATTCTACACTGATCAACCTAAATTATATATAGTAGATGATTTTTTTCCTTTTAAAATAATTAAAAAAGATCATGAAGGTAAAACATTAAATTTTATAGAAAAAGACTATTATTTCCCAGGATTAGAATTATCAAAAAATATATCAGGTATTGTAAGAGATATAAAACAAAGTAAATATAAAGGATTATATACTATTTATATTGATGTTAATTATTTAGAGATTATGAAATTAATATCTAATGATGATATTTTAATAAATTTTGATAAACAACAATATTTATATGATATGATTCATAATTTTAAAGATAATATAGTTAAAGTATTATCAGACAAACAATTTAAAGATCATATAAATGATAGAAATTCTTCTATATGTTTTAATAATAATAAAGAAAGTAATTGTGGCTATCCATGCGTTTATGATGAAAATAAATGTAAATTATATGTTAAAGAAACTTCCATTTATAAAAATGACAATAAATTATTAATAAATAAAATTATATGGAAATTTGTTGAATTATTTATGATTCACAAAGACATTGATGTTATAAATAATATTCTTCAAAATAATATTAGTATCAGCGATTTATATAAAACTAAAAAATCTGATGAAATATTTTTTAATTATCTTAAATATAATAATCAATTTTTAGATGAAATATTTAAATATAGTAGTCAATTTGTTAGAGATATAAATTTTTATGATAAAAATAATGATACACCCGTTTCTGATAGTAAACCTAAAAATATATCATCCATTCTAAATGGTATACCTAATATTATTTATAAATTATTTAAAGATGATGCATCTGTATGGTTTTATTTCGGTAAAAATATAGATTTCTTACCATTAGAACATACTTTTAATAATTTATTTAATGAAGGTGGTGATCTAATTAATTATATTAAAATAAAACAAGAAATATTAACTGAAATTAAATTAAAGAAAAAAGATAAAGAATTTCTTAAAAATATAAAAATGTATTTTGATTATGGGAAATCATTAAATACTCTGAAAGATTATATTATAAGTGATAATTATAAAATATCTCCATTTGATTTAGAAATATTATGTAATTTGACAAATAAATATTTACCTGATATAGGATTTTTATTAATATCTAGTAAATATTCCGAACAAACTTCTAGTAAATTAAAACACAATATAATTTTTAAATATAATATGCAAGATTTAAATGATGATACGACAATTATATTATTATATCATCATTTGAATAGTGAAGGTGTTTATGATTTATGTAATATAGTTGTTAAAAATGAACATATTGATAAACCAAATACTTATGATACATATATGAAATTTTCAGATTTATATAAAATTAAACCAATTAAAAATATATTAAATAATGATTATCCTGAAATTAAAGAAAAATTTAATATATAATTAATATATATAATGAGTGATAAATATTATATAAGGAGTGTTTATGATAGGTTAATGAATGCAAAAAAATATATTAATTGTTATTCTAAACAAGATAAAAAAGATTTAAAGTCTATAATAAAATATGTTGAAAGATTTTTAGACCCAAAATTAAAAATATCAAGAAATGATGCTACAAAAATTATGGAACTACCTAATTCATTCTTAAATATGTTAATAGATGTCATATTTATTGATATAGGAGACCAAGATACAATCGGTGGTAAATCTAAAAAAACTAAAAATAAATCTAAAAACAAATATAAATTAAAAAATAAAGGTGGTGAAACATTTAGTTGGAAAGTAGGTGATTGTGTCAGACCAATAGGTATGCCAACATATTATACAATAACCAATGAACATGATAAAGATAATTGGTTAATGTCGGCACCTAGTGGTGGTGGTCATAATATTAGTGATATAATACCAAAAACAACAGAAAAATCTGGTTCTTGGGAAAAAGTAGAATGTGAATCAGGTTCTAAAAACCTTCGTATTAAAAAATTATCTAAAAAGAAAAAAACTAAAAGAATTAAATAAATTAATTATCTTATTTTAATATATATTATTTAAAAATATGGAGTATCTTTCGGATATAAGAGAATTTAAATTACTCCGTAATTATATTAATAATGATCCTGTTTGTGATTATTTTAAATTACAATCACATTTAAATAATTCGTTAAATTTTGAACAAGATATTAATAATTATTTTAATAAATATGTTAATAAAGTTTCATCAGATTATATTAATGATTTTATAGATAATATTATAAAAAAATCACGTGAGTATTATCCTGATTTATTATTCACAAAATATAATAATATAGATCAAACAATAAAAAAAATATATAATAATGATCCATTAATTATTAATCCATTATTAATATCTGATAAATATAAATTATTCGTTAAATGTGATATTATGATAAAAAAAAAATTATTTATTTCTATTTTTCCTGATATAACTAATATTTCATTAGATATAATTCATAATAATGAATATTTAATAATTAATATAGTTCCTGAAATATTGAATTTTAAGTCCGGTTGTCGTGAAATATGTAATACATATAATGTTTTTTATAATAAATGTTCTTTATATTCATTTAATTCCGCATTGAGAAAATATATTAAAAGAAATAATTTTTATTTTTTATTCGGTAAAGATTATAAATATAATAATAAATTATTAGAAAAGAAAAATCATATAGGTTTTGTTATTTTTGAAGATATTTTTAGAGAAAAAGTTATAAGGAGTATTGACTGGCTTAATAGATTAAAAGAAAATAAATTAACTTTATTACCTAAACCTTCATGTATCGAGTTATATCCTAATATGAATAATAAACAAAGTTGTTGGGAAACTGAAAAAAAACATTTAGCAGAAAAAATTAAAGAAATAACACTCATATGGAGAATTTCATATGATGATAGAAATAAATTAATAAATATAGGTATAAATACATGGGATAATTTATATTTATTAACAAATTTATATGAATTAAAAGATTCAACGACTAGAATTATTCAAGAAAAAATTATCCATATGAATAAATATGATAATTTAATTATTGAACCTAGAAATATATCAAGAGATTTTAAAGAAATTTTATATCCTTCCACTATTGAATTTATATTAGATATAGAATCTGTATTAAATTTAGAAACAAAAGGTAATTATTTTAATAATAATCAAGCCGCTGAATTACCAAATATATGTATTATTGGTATAATTATTATGAATCAAAATGAATATACTTTCAAAGATTTTACTATTGAAGAATTAACTATTGAATCTGAAAAGAAAAATATAAATAATTGGATTAATTTTATATCTAAATATGATAATATAAAAATATATCATTGGGGACATGCTGAAAAAACATATATTGAAAATATTCATAAAAGATTTCCAGATATTAAATTACCCAAAATGTTATTAATAGATTTATTACATTATTACAGACAAGAACCAATTATAATTAAAAATTGTTTTAATTTTTCATTGAAAACAATCGGTAAAAATATGTATAAACATGGTATGATTAAATCAACATGGTCAGAAACTGATAATGGATTAGATGCCATGATTAAATTTAAAGAATTATGTTTACAAAAAGATAAAAATATACCACTCAAACGATATAATGAAATATCCGAAATAATCGAATATAATAAAATGGATTGTGTTATTCTTATGGAGATTCTTCAATATCTTAGAGGAAAATATTTGTGATTATGAACACTTTGATGGAATACATTCACCATCATTAGAATATACTATACATGTATCTACATTACATATACCATTATCATATACATAATAATTATTTTTATCAGTATATACTTGTTTTACAGATATATCACCTGTTATATTATTAATATTTGTATCTACATAACAATTATTTTTATCACATATATCACAACCACTGGGTATATTTGAACAATCCCATTTATCTTTTAAATTTTCCATAATAGTTAATCGTGCATTATAATCATCTATATCGACATTTGGATCTGATTGTGATAAATTCATTTTTTCACATACACTATCTTGAATATTGTATTTATATTCATATCCTAAATTTTCACAATCTAAATCATTACACATTACATATGTATCTTCATTACATGGATTTTCAGTACAATTACCGTTCTTATAAATATAATTATCAATATCATCATTTTTATCATTTAAGTTCATACAACTATCAAAATCACATGTTTGAGTCATTTCAGGATTACATTGTAAATCAAAAGCACAATAACCATTATCACATCTTTCTGATTTACAATCAATATCTATATTACATTTTTCATCATAATTACATAATCTCAATGGAACTTTTTCTTTATATAATTCTGTATGTAAACAGTTATCACCC
>Ga0209533_1003836_pt1 | contig 13189 bp, 8 predicted proteins | sample COG_04_FD_184748 | JGI IMG/M metagenome (GOLD analysis project Ga0209533, IMG submission 184748) | Pelagic Microbial community sample from North Sea - COGITO 998_met_04 (SPAdes) (version 2) | ecosystem: Environmental > Aquatic > Marine > Neritic zone/Coastal water | place: Helgoland, sampling... | reverse complement strand
GGAGAGGTGGCCGAGTGGCTGAAGGCGGCGGTTTGGTAAATCGTTGAAGGGGGAAACCCTTTCCGGGGGTTCGAATCCCTTCCTCTCCGCCATTTTCTTTTATCTGAACTAATACCCTTTTTCTGGTCTTAGGGTTCCATATCTTTATAATTCTGTCGTAATGAGTTTCGAAAAAAAGGTTGTTAGAGGGGGGCGCTATTTGGAGGGTTCCTGCGGACATATATTCAGGCACCATATGCGGTTTGATATAATAAAACGGCATAACTGAAACGGAATTTAGGATAAGGAGAAGTTTTTGACAGATGATATAAAGTCTATAGCAGATGCTATCGTAGCGATTGAAGATGATGGCTGGAACTGGAAATTGGTGCCACAAGATTTACAATTTAAGCCAGAGGTCCTTGAGGCTGCATTAGTACATGAAGCCAACACACTAGATTTTTTAGATGCTCCAGAAGAAATTTTAAAAGATGACCAAATTATGTTAAGGGCTACAAATATTTCTCTTAAACATTTTTTCGCCTCATCAGAGATGCTTCTTACAGATATAGAATTTGTTGCCAAAGCTATTTTGGATAAACCCAGAATTGTGGCGGATTTTGGCTGGCGCCATCAAGGTAAGGTTCCAGAAGAAATAAAAGCCCACCCTCAGATAATCAACATTCTTAAAGATAAAAATTTTTCTCTTCGCTTAGTAGAAGATGGTACAGGCAATGATCTCAATGCTATTTGGCCAGACCATTTATCAGATAAAAATATTGTTTTGCGCGCCCTACAGACAAGAGGGGATAATTGGCACTTCGTTCCAGATGCTTTGAAATCCGACGAAGATATCATTCGGGCAGCGATTGAAGAAGGACCACGCTCTGTATTTATTCTAAAAGATTGCCCACCTAATTTTTTTGAAACCCAAAGCGCGCTCATTGAAAAGCGAATAAAAGACGCCCCAGGTGATTTTGTACATATTCCGGATTCTCTCAAAAAGGATAAAAATTACCTCTTGAAATTTTTGGCGATAAATGGAGGGGTGATTAATTATTTGGATAAGTCATTTTGGGATGATCCAGAAATTATTGAAGCTACATTATCAAGCACAGAAAGAGGGAATGAGAGCTATTCGGTGTTTTTAGAATGGTTTCAGAGCCGTTCAATTGAGTGGTTTCAAGCACATCCAGATTATCTGCGCCGTATGATGTTAATTGAAGGTCTTGAGGATTTTATGTCTGATAAGCCCGACTTAGATTTACAAACTTTTAATGCTGAGAATTACCAATATCAGACATTTGTTTTGATTTGTAAGTTGCTTGATGCGTTTGGGATATACGGGCTAGACCCAGCTAAAATTATGTCTGAAGCTCAGGAATCTGAGGGTTCTTGGTTGGACGAAAAACTTGGGCGATTATGCCTTTATCATGATGTGCTTACGCAATCTGTGCAGAAGTCTTTTGGGGTGCATTTTAATATCTTAGCGTCCATTGATTTGGAGGGTTCGGACAATTCAGGCAATGATTTTCTCAATGATAGTAATCCATTTTTAATGGCTGCGACAAATTTTGTGTATGAGTGCCTGACAGACCCTGAACATGAAGTGTATCAGCCGGACCTGTAGTGAATTTCTAATCTTTTTTGGACGAAATGGATGAAGATTAATGGGCTTTAGGAATATGCCACAACATTCGTTTAAACACAAATAGTAGCAAATTTTATAGTTGTTTTCTGCTCCCTAAACGTAGGCTGCTTTCAGGAAGCTCTTTTTTAAAGCTTGGCAAAATTAACGACCTCTGGAAGACTAATTGTTAAAACCTTCTTTTCTCGGAGTGTGTGATGCTAATCGTAAAAGTTACCTTCAAAATTCCAAAAGACCTGGACCTTGAAACTTTAAAGGGGAAGTTTGAGGAAACTGCTCCTATGTACAGAGACACAAAGGGCTTAATTCGAAAAAATTATATATGTGACTTAGATAAATCTATTGGCGGCGGAATATACTGTTTCGACAATAGACAAAACGCGGACGCTTGGTTTGATGATGCTAGAATTGAGTGGTTAACAAATAGATTTTCAAAACCGGATATAGAGTATTTTGAGAACCCTGTTATCGTCGATAATGTTACAGAAGAAATCATAACTTGATGCTTCATAATATCATCAAAATCTTAATTATAGCTCTATAGAAGGTGACGTTTGAAGAAAACCCAACGCTATGTCATCAAGACTTATTCAGATACTGACTTGAATTTTAAGGTTGTGAATGAGATGTTGAAAGTTGAAAAGGAAATCAATCACTGTGGAACCCATGTGAACATTAATCATTCGGACTTCCTAGGCGACATTTTAATTTACTGAAGTTTGTTATTGAGCGTTTTATAAGGAGTTTTTAGATTATCATGAGTTTTGAAATAAAAAAAATGGGGAAACTTGGTGATCAATTTGAGCAACAAGCCTATGATTGGGTGCTTCCAGATATCCAAGAATATTTTGGTGTTACAAATATTTCTGACCTAACAAGAGAAAATCTTCAAGAGATTGAAGGATTTCTAAATAGTGATGCTTGGATTGAGGGCTATGTGCAGATGGTGCTAAGAACGATTATTGATGGTTTTGAGGGATAAAGCTTTCTCGAATAATTATTTGGTAAATTGAAAATGCATTTGGATAATAAATCCAGTGGCTATCTTAACTTTTTAAGTAACTTTAAAGACAAACCATTCAAACTGATTAGATAAATGAAAAAGATAATACCTTAAATTATTTTTGAGCGCGAGAAAGCGCAGATAATTGAAAAGGAATCACTATGTTTGGGTTCGGAAAAAAAGAAGAAATAGGTCCTCGTTGTGCAACAGAAAATGGGCGCGCTGCTTACGAGGGTTTGGGCGGTGGAAATTGCCCTCACGTAAATTTTAAAAACTTTTGTTTGTTAGAAGATGAGAATGATTTCAACGTTTACTGGAACTGGCTACAGCAGATTTGGAGTGCTCATATTGATAACACTCTCTCTCAATCACAAGAATGGAGAATAAATCTTCCAAAGATAATCTATTATCATTTTGTAGAGTTTTGGCTACTTGGTGGAGGTCAGCAGACAAGTCGATTTGCAGACAACCCAAATCCCTCTAATTGGTATGAAAAACAAATGGATGATTATCAAGTAACAGAATATTCGTCATGGATGGAACTAGACCCTCTGACAAAAATGAGAGATGTTTGGAATAGTGACGATGACCATGTACTAAGGAATAGATTTTTTGACTTAGCTGCTTACTTAGAAGAAATTTGTCTGCCAAATGATTGGATGGGTGTAGCACAGTTAAAAAACCCTTTAAATTTTGATTTGCCACTCTTTACCTCAGTTGATGTTGATATTAACGAGGCAGTAGGAAATTTAGTTGAAGATCCAGGGTCCGCTAAAACGTCAGAAAATACAACAATTGAAGCAGTGATGGAGGCATCAGAAGACAATTCTGAGTCATTTAATGATCTAGGGTCAGCCAAAAGATTGTTTGATGAAGGTTTGATAGATGACGCTGAGTACAAAGCTCTCAAAAAGAAAATTCTTGGCATTTGAACCTGGGAAATAAACCTCATTTTAATTTAATAATTTACTGATTTTATAAAGTAAAAATCGTTATTTATAATAATTTTCTTTACCTTAGAGTTCTTTTTGGTCGGGGTGCGTTGGGATAAAAGAGACATTGCCTTGAAGATAAGATCAAAAACAATAAAAGAGATACATCAGGCTTTGTCAAAGCCTTTAATCAACCGTCTTAATGTTATAGAAAAAGTCGATGCAGCCGATTATTCCCTGCACTTTTCGTGTCGACACGCCCTTCGGTCTGGCGACCATGAATTAGCGTTAAAAGGTCTTCAAAATATTCCTTTAACCTTAAAGCGATTAAAATTAAATCGACACTATGAATGGGTCCAAGATTTTTTAGAGACACGAAAACTTCCAAGAGTATTAATTGAAAAATCTAATTTAAAACTTTGGCAAAAAATAGCAATTTCACTCGGGCATCTATTCAATCAGGCAGATAAATTTTGGCCGGCTGACAGAATATTTGAACAGATAATCCATACCTATCAGAATTTTGCAGTGTTTAGAAGCCAACTGTTGAAGATACAGTTTGAAGCTGATGAAGGTAGACGTTATTGGAATGAGATAACTGGTGATATAGAGTTATTTGATCGTTGCTTGCGAACATATTTAGGGCATCAAGGTTGTGTAAAAAATGTGTATAAAATAGATGATCATCACATGTTGTCGTGGGCTAACGATAATACCATCAGACGCTGGAATATTGAAAAAGCTTCTTGTGATAAAATTATTTACACTAGTCCATTTGGGTTGACAGTCTGCAAAATAAGTCCCGAAAATTTTATCGTTGGAGGTCTTGAAAATGGAGAATTAAGGGTTTGGGATGTCGATACATTCGACTGCTTAAAAATAGTGAATGGCCACGCAGGTGAAGTTTTAGACATTGCCTTCATTGGTCCAAATAAGTTGATTAGTTGGTCTTCTGATAACTCAGTAAAAGTGTGGCAATATCCTGAATTAGAACTTTTAAATTCTGATTTTAATAGGACAACTTCGATAGAAAATGCACGTCTTTCAGACGATGGGAACTTAGTCTCATGGGGAGAGGAGGGGCTACTCTCTATGTGGTCTGGGCCAAACTTTAATTTGAAGTTTGAAACAAAAGCTCATGAAGACGAAATAAATGGTGTTATCTTTTTAAATGATAATAAGTTCTTATCGTATTCTGAGGATAAACTTTTAAAAGTCTGGGACCTTAAAGATGGACGATTACTATCCACTTTTAATGGGCATGAAGGTTCAGTCTATTCAGCTTTACAATTATCTAACTCTCAAATTATCTCATCCTCTGGAGACGCAACATTGCGACTTTGGAATGTTTCCGGAGAAAACAAAGCCATAATGAGTGGCCACGAATACTCAGTATGGGAAGCTATACAGCTTGAAAATCAAAATATTATCTCACGTTCTGCCCTTCAAGGGGGTGTAAAAATCTGGGATGAAAATGGGATACTTTTGTTTACATTGAACGGGCATTCAGAAGGGAGTTCTATCAACGGCCTCATGGATATAGGAAAGGGAAGAGCCTTATCCTGGAGCACTGATGGCTCCTTAAGATTGTTTGATTCAACTGACGGCAGTGAGAAATATATTTTGCGCGGACATGTGGATCCTGTTGAGGGCGCTCTTGAAATACGGCCTAAACTATTAGTTTCTTGGTCATACGATGGGGCGTTAAAGCTTTGGGACCTATCACTTAAAGATATTCAGAGTAAAAGTTCTGATAAGCACGTCGATCAAGTTAAAATGATAAGCCATTTTAATGAAGATCTTTTAGTTAGTTCAAGTTGGGATGGTAGTATCAAAATTTGGTCCTCTCATAATGGAAAAGTTGTGCGCACACTAAAGGCTGGATTTGGCCCCGTTCAAGACTTTGTAATAGCGAATGGTTCCTATGTTGTTGCAGCTACTTGGGATTCCTTTGTCGATGTATGGGACGCACTTAACGGTAAATTAGTTGTACGATTAGATTGCTTCAATCAAATGCCCACTTTGTTGAAGATTTTCGATGTGAACAAAGTACTGGCTGTCTCGTCAAACAGGCTAATTACCTGGGATCTTGAAACAAGTTCGATTCTCTACAAAATTGAGGCACATGCTGAAGAAATTACGGAAATTTGTTTACTTGAGCACAGCGTCATTAGTTGTTCAGAGGATGGAACGATAAAAGCTTGGGACTTGTTAAATGGTGAATTGATAACTGAATATAAGGGACATAGTGACGCTGTTTGGGGCTTGAAGGAAGTTGATTCTGATAGATTTTTATCATGGTCAGAAGATGGGACAATTCGTATCTGGGATAAGGAAGCCGGTGATTGTCTAGCCGTAATAGTGGACCATGAGGCACCTATAGTAGGAGTTAATTTAGATTTCTCTGCTAACCTTCTATCGTGGGGCGAAGATAGCTCAATTCGAGTTTGGTCTCTGCTAGATTACCGGCAAAAAGAAATTATTCCGGAATTGTCAGCTGAAATTGATATGGCATTTCAGGTCAGTGCTAAAGAAATTTTGGCTAAGAATGAAAATGGTTATTTTAGATTTACGAAAGTAAATGGTTCGTTTTTGGAGGAGGCCATACCAACTCTCGAAATGTGGAAAAATTATCCATACCTAGCGTCCAAATTTGAACCAGGTTCAGTTAGCGACAAAAAAATTGCGTGGGCGGTTGAAAATGCCGCGTATTTAGCTTTATTTGAGGACACTGATACGAATGTTAGCATAATAAATAAACGATGGATCTCAGATGGGAAGATAGAATTTAAGACTTATACATCTAATGGCGACCCAGTTTATGCAAGTGGTTCTGAAGTTGTCATTCTCAGAGAATGTTTGATAAAGAAAAAGGAGGATACTGTCCAAAATTTAAATTTTGTGCCGGTTTCATGATCCATAAGGTTCTACCCACGCAGCAAAAATCCAAAATTGTCCAGAAACGTCATCTTTCTTATTAAAAGCTGGAGGGCCACCGTTTGACCAATAATTCACAATTAATTTGCGTGTTGAATCAGTCGTCCCAACTTCGCTTTCGGCCCACTGCAGGTAAAGTTCCAGTAGCTCACCATCTTCAACCTTACCTCCTAATACCCAATTTATAATCCAGCTTTTGAAGGTATTCCAATCATTTACATCTGAACCAGTTGCACCGCAATAATAACTATAACTTCTGTTGTCCCCGGCATACAGATGGATTGCTTTCTTTGCTAGAGGGTGTTTGTCTCTTTTTAAATACTTCATCCTTTTGTCAAACAACCCAAACATTTTATTTCCATTCATAGGTGCTAAAATGAAAGTGTTCAGGTTTTTTAAAAATCTGTCAACTTTGGGATATTAGTGTCAATATAAAGGTCCCCTCTAATTTCAAAAAATAAAAGTTCCGAACTTCCTGGCAGTTAATTCACTAAAATTCTTTTGTTGAAATAAGCTAGTGTGACTAGCAAAAACTTTTCTATTCACTAATCGAGCAATAGCTCATAATCTACTAATAGAGTAATGAATTTAGATTATGGGTTCTAAGTATGAGCGGTGACTATCTCAAAGTGATAGAAAAATGGGTTCAACGTTTTATCAATACGATGAATGATGATATAAAAGCTGGACACGCTAAGCCCGGTGAAGATTTTGGTGAGATTCCAAAAGGTATAAAAATTATTTTTGACGGTTATGGATATAATCATCAAACAGACAATGAAGATGACATAAACTTAATCTCGTTCGCTGTTTTTATTCACAAAACCTCTTTAACTGATTATTTTCCTCCCCATGAATCAAATTTTAATTTAATACTTCATAGGCCTGATGAAGAATGCTGTATTTATGTTTGGTACAATGTTGCCGAAAAATCTATTGAGGTGTTGCCACTTGAGCACTCTGATTCAACTCAACTAAGTCACAGTGAAGTTGGAGATATTATTTTTAAAATTGACAACCGAAATCCGTATATTGCTGGTTAAAATTACGAACTTAAAAAAAGGTTAAATGTATTTGTTTTAATTCTAACGGTGGGCAGTTTTTTGAAGATGGTCAAAAACAAACGAGCATATTCTATTTTCATAAGTATATTTTTTGTTTTTATAAGTGTTTTTTTTCTTCATCAAACACAGCTGGAAAATAAATTCTCATCGCCTCAAAACACACAAAACTTAGCTGAGCGAGAGTTCGTCTACTGGTTCGCTCTATCTGACTTCGGAAATCTTAATTGGATTGACAGAGAATTAAAGCAATCGAAGAATTTTTCGTTCGACAGTGTTGATTATTCTCAAAGCGAATTGCGCGCTTATATTTCAGATTTATCAGAGCAGCGCGAAATAGCTTTTGACACCATTGGCGGAGTTTTTCCGCTAGCACGCTTTATGTTTAAAAATGTTATTTTTGCGCCTGAACAGCTAAACCCTTACGAAATAATTGACGACCCTGAAGTTGTTGCGGCGTCTAATGCTGTTAATAACCAAATCGAAACAATTATAAACAATTGGAAAGCAGTTCCTCACTTTGACGTCCTGTTCACATCTAATCCGTCTAATGTTGCGCTTGAAAATGAAGCATTATATCTCTACAATCTAAGCCCGAAATTCTATGTTCATAATTATCGTGAAAAAACCGTTTTTTTGGAAAAATATGGGTTGACCGATAAAGACCTAACGGCAAACCCCTTGTCAGGGAACGTTGTTAAAGCTTTAAAGCAGCATTTCACGGCCTCTCATTTGATAATCACCTCTTTGTTGGAGCAAAAAAGCCTCTCTAATAATAGTTTTTTTGTCGCTGATGGTAGAGTTTTTGACCTTAAATCTGAAGACTATATTTCCATTCGTAACATGGGATTTGCGATTGATTCCACTCCGCAACTAAAAACTACTTTTCAAATAGCAATCATCATGTTTGTTTTAGGCTTCATCAACTTATTGATTTTGGGAGTGGTAAGGGGTTTTAATAAGGAAGTATTCGTTAATCTAGGCTTTTACAGTATTATCTTTATGGCAATGCTAATAATGCCTAGTTTAGCAGGACCAATATTGCAGGGCTTCATTTATTTTCCTGCTATGGAAACATTAGCCATTTCTGGATGGTGGATAGCGCCAGTAACAGTATCCCTATCCGTTATTGCGCCGTCAGTAATTTTATATGGGGTAGTGGAAAGGATAAAACCACTTACAGTATTGCGAAACATTGAAGCAAATGATGTGGCATTACTTGCAATTTTGCAGGCGGCGTTTGTTTGGTTCAACTTTCTCTATATAATCTACACAAATGACAGTGCTAATAGTTTTGTTGTAGCTATCATTGCATCTGCACCGCTGCTTCTTTTCCATTTTTGGAAATCAAGGCTGATTGGACTAGATCCAAAGCCGACGTCTGTATTTGCTCTGGAATCATGCTTTATTTTCGTTTTATTACTGACCGCATCAGTTGACATTATTCTGTCAGGATTTACGGCAGTAATTTTCTTTCACTTATTAATATTCTCAACTCAGATTTTTTTTAAGCATCAAGTTCAGCACAATAATCTAGATTCAAAACATCTGATAACTCAGAATATTCTTTCACCTGAAACATTGAAAATTAGGGAAAAAATTAAGAAAAATTCTCAAAAGAATATTTTAATATTAACATCAGGTGACCTTGAATTTGGGTCCCACATATTTGATAAAATAACTCAAAGTCTTCTAGAAAATAAGGTTATTTTAGAAATTGATGCTAGTGATTGCTCATCTGATTACTCGTTAGTTTCCAAGATTGTTGGAAGGCGAGTTGAGGACTCTAGTAGTGGCTTTGATGCAGCCATAGGGTTTGCTGGTGATTTAATCCCATTTGGCTCAATGATTTCGGAGAAAGCAACTACCTCTGGGGTTAAAGATAGCCATATCAAAGAATGTGGTTACATGCACCTCAAAGCATATATTGAAAACACGCAATGCGAATATTTTCTAATTCGTAATATTCAGTCTGCTGATGCATTATCGATAGAATGGATGGAAAAAATACTGCTTAAGCCTTGGGCCGAAGGTGTAAAGTTTTATCTCCTTACTGCCGACGCTGATTTGCCTAGCCACTTTTCAAAAGTTGAATATATTAAGCACGAATTAGACGAAATGAACCGCATTGAGGCTGTGTCATACTTGCATCAATTCACTTCACTGAGCATTATATTAAAGGAAATGATCGTAGACGAATTGTCTAATAAATCAGGTCTTTTTTTGGCGCATGATTTAAAACACCTTGGAGAAATTGCCAATCAAAAAATCACCAATAATTCTTCATTAAGTGATTTTGCTGTATTTGAAGAAGTTAAAAAGACATTTTTTAATTCTCAAGATGAAAAAATTAACCAAATTATTGGGTCGATTTGTGAAAACTCTGAACATAAGCTTTTTATTGCAGTAGCTGCATATTTAGGGACTGAAGTTGAACTCCCATTAATAGCAAAAATTCTTAAAACCGACATTCAGACGGTGTTCAAACTATGCGATGAAATTAATGCAAATCATCAGATTTTTCTGGATCCAAAGAGTGATGGTTTAAGTCTTGTTTTTAGGTCATCAGCTTTTCATAAAATTTGCAGTCAGTTCTTCCGATTTCATAAAATAAAAAATGAGCAATCAAGTTTTGCACAGTATGTTACATCAGAAATACTAAGAAATAGTCTGGATAAAAAGAACATATCAGATGAACTGGTTAGCAAGTCACTTATCTATCTTTACGATTCAGATAATGTCGAGCCGATATGGTTATTGAAAAATTTACTCGCGTATTCCAAGCAAATGTCATTTTCACAAAATGTTATGCTAGCAAGGTCATTTTTGGAAATGTCTAAAGAGCTTCTTGATAAAAACCAAAATAAAATTTCTGGCCAGCAACTAAGGTTATTGGAACAAAATATTGAGGTGACTCATATTTTCAGTCAGTTGCAAAATAATGATGAAAACCCCGTTATGTTGGGAGAAAAAATCGTTCGGTTTTTCCAGCGCTGGGAGGAGAAAATTGATTGTGAACCTGACATCATTTACCTGATGTTAAAACGATTATATGATTTGAGATTTGAGCGCCCTCCTTTCATAGATAGTTTACAATTAACTTGTGAGCAATTGATAAGGAGTGAGAACGAATTTCCACCGTGGTTTAGGGCTGAACTTATTCACTATAAAAATTTAGCATTACTTTTTGTTAATCATGACGTCGATGATAAAGTGCTTAAAGATAGTTTTTTTAAGCAATTTAGAGATGCCTTAAATATATTAGAAATCGAATTAGACTCACCATCGGAACTGGCAAGTTTTAGCAGAATTGCTACGACTATCATATCTCAAGACCCGTATGGAAACGATATCGATAGTCTTGCTGAAAAAGCCGTAGAGATTAAAAAAAGGCTATTTGATGAAGAAGGAGTAGCGATTACTAAAGGAGCTCTTGCGCGCGCTTCTTTTTTTGTTGGCCAAGACTTTTTGAAAGACCAAAAGACAGAAAAGGCAGCAGAGGCTTTTGAAAAATTCCTTGTTGCTGCAGAAGACTGGAAAGATGCGTCTCTTAAGCTCGAGGGACCATTATTTTTAATTTTGATGATTGAAAATATGAAAGCACAATCATATTTAAATTTGGGAATAATTAGCAATGATGTAGTCAATTATGAGCATGCTTATGCCTCACTTAAATCTAATTTAGACAAAGGCATTATACCAAATATTGATAATATGAGTGTGTTGCGCCAGCTAAGTTCAACTTATTCTCTGTTACTCGAACTCCAGCTTTACAATGATAAGTTTTGTAAAGATTATATGATAGCTGATACACAGAAGTTCTTTGATGATTTCAATGCGAGTTTTGACTCCTATGTGGTGGATAAGTTTTTAGTATTAATTAAGAAGTATAAGTTGGCCTGGGTTATGCCGTCAATTAATTAGCATATCATCAGTACCTCTGAGCATAAAAAATTTATATGACTTGAAGTTTCTTAAAAACTTCTTTTCTATTATATATTTACAATCAAGTTTCTATAGATAATCGAGGGTTTTTTTATGATTGAAAAATTAGAAACTTATGGTGAGTGGACTTACCGAATGTCTTGGTTGCTGGAAATTACAGCAGCCATAATAGGTTTTTCAATTGCAATTGTAATGATTATTAATGGCTTTGAATCCAGTAATGCTGAAGCAGGATTCTTCGCTCCAGTCATTAATCAAATTGGTGCCGCTGGCGCGTTTGTCATGGTGGCACTGGCTGAATTAACTAAAATTCCATTAGCAACACTTTTATTCGCAGTTCAGGGCTATCTTAAAAGACTAGCTGTTTTAATAATTCTATTCGGAATGGCAGCGATTACTTTTGAAACTGTGTTTTTTGGACTTGAGCGTGCCCACACCATTCGGGAATCTCAATATACGGATATCGTGCAAAAAATTAGTATCGAAGAAGCAAAAATATCAATCACTAAATTAAATGAGGGTGATAAATCTTTTAGTGTTACCGAAAACAACAAAAGACAAGATATCAGCAAACTTGGAAATGACCTTGTTGCGCTTGATAAGAGAGCTGAGCAGCAACTAGAAAAAATGCGCCTTGATGGTATTTCAGAAGAAGATAAATCTAAAATTTCCTCTATTGGCCGAAATATTGTGGAAATCGATAACCAACTTAAGATTCTTGAAGAAAATTGGGCTAATTGGAGCGGTGCAAAGCAAAAGAACTATGATGATTTCGTCGCTCAAACTTTAAAGGAAATGGAATTAATAGCACAAAATGGTGATACTGATCGTGCTATTCAACATCGGGAAAAGAAGCTTGGTCCTGTCGCAACTCCAAAAAACCGTCCTGAATGGAAACGGAAAGAAGCCGAATTTATCCGTGAGGCCGATAATTTAAGGGATAGCCGACAGGGCTTATTTTTGGAAAAAGAAACCTTGCTTGATAATGTGAAAATCACAGATGAAAATCGTAAGAGGATTCAAAAATTTATAACTGATATTGAAGACAAAAAGAAAAAAATTGAAAATAGGATCGAACAACTCAATAACGACCTTTATGATTTAGGAGATCGGAGGTTTGCTTTTGACCAAGAAAAATTAAATCGAGCTGAACAGGGATTAAAGGCTAAGCAAACGATTGGAGTGTTGCAGGCTGAACGTATTAAGCAAGCACGTCTTGACCAAGTTCGTCGCCTTGCATCTAAATTCTATGATGTTAAGCCAGAAGCAGTCACAGAAGACCAAGCTGGTCGTGTTGCTTTAGTTTGGTTCGGTTCTTTGTCACTCCTAGCTGCGCTAGCAGGACCTGTGACAGCTATTACTGCTTTATCCTTAAAAAACATCGCGCAGGTGAGGCGACGCCGCCTCACAGAGCCTCAGAGTGCGTTAGAGTTGAAGTTTAGTGATAAATTTTACCGGTCTATGCGTTACTTTATAGTTCACTGGAGGTTTAGCCGAAAAAAAACTGTAATTAAGGAAGTTGCGGTTCAACAAGTCGTCAAAGAGTACGTCTACCTTCCATTACTTGCAGATGAGCCAGATGAAGTTGTTGATATGCTTGAGCGCGAGCTACCTGAGGAAGTCCGAGCAGAAATAAAGGGACGTATTGTTGATATCAATTCAGATGATGCAGCTAAAAATCAGG
>Ga0209533_1003826_pt1 | contig 13218 bp, 8 predicted proteins | sample COG_04_FD_184748 | JGI IMG/M metagenome (GOLD analysis project Ga0209533, IMG submission 184748) | Pelagic Microbial community sample from North Sea - COGITO 998_met_04 (SPAdes) (version 2) | ecosystem: Environmental > Aquatic > Marine > Neritic zone/Coastal water | place: Helgoland, sampling... | reverse complement strand
TACGGGTATTGCTCGGTCATCACTCGTATGTTGGCACGCAAATAACTTTCAATCTTCATGCGTGCGGTTTCAGGCACATCTTGCCCTCCACCTTGAATCACCGCAGAAGCCCCCATCTTTCCTTGTGGTGAGAAGTAGATTTCTTGTGTCGCGGCAGCTATAAATGAGCCCGCAGAAATCGCATCATCGTTCACGTAGGTCGCAGTTATCCCATCAAACTTTGCGAGCATCTCCATCATCTCTATAGTGTAATCAACACGTCCTCCGGGTGTATCCATATCCAGGATTACCATATCAACGTCATTGAGAATCGCATCTTTGAGCGCACGCCGTAATATATACTTATTTGGCTTACCGATGGCCTCTGTGATCGGCACCACGTAGACGCTGATAGCTTTATTACCCACAGTTAACTTAACTTCCTGAGCAACAGAGTCTCCTGTTTCATCAAGCGGAGCTTCGACAGGCGCAACTTCCTCCGCAGTCACCAGACTCATTGGGAAAATAAATAACGTAAGCAATAAAAGGCAGATCGAACGGACCATAATTAAGACAAACTATGTAAGCGAGCGTCTAGAACGCAAGAAAGGACGGCGTATTTTGACTTAGATTTTTAAACCCGTGGGATGCGCGCTTGGAGACTGTCTAAAAATCACCAAATCGTTACCAATGAAGATTATCGGCGTTGCCTCGGATCGGCTATAAGCTTCAGATAGGGAGCCGAAAGCGTGAGCGTTCGGCCCCATTGAATGGTAAGTTTCTGTGGTTTTCTATTTTGAGACGGTTTTCAAGCGGAGCGGCACTAAGTTTAGAGTAGGATGAGGCTTGATGGTGGTAAAATACTAAGTCCACGTGCTAGACAAGCCGCACGATTTACGACAACTCTTTAAACATGGAGACTATCGACTATAATGGAGTTCATTTAAAGCGCTGGAACTGCGGGCCCTCTACATTCCTAGCGCGGCCAGAACTCGGCGCCCGCCTCATGAACTGGAACCTGCGTATGAGCGACGGCTCCTACCGCGATGTCATTCACTGGCCCGAGGATGCCGACTTCTCAAATTTTGCCAAAGTTCGCGGAGGAAATCCGATCTTGTTTCCCTTTTCCGCGCGCACCTACAACAAAGGAAAGATCGGTGAATGGAAGGACCAAGAGGGCGTGGTTCGCCCGATGCCCATGCACGGCTTTGCGCGCAATGGTCATTTTGAAGTCATCGAAACCAATGAAAAAGGATTCATCGCAGAGCTCAAACCTACCGCAGAAGACCATAAGACCTATCCGTTCGACTATCGCTTCACGGTTCGATACATATTCGCAGACGTCTCCTTTCAAGTGCACATGACACTCGAAAACCTTGGCGACAAACCGATCCTCTGGTCCGCTGGACACCATTTTTATTTCACCCTTCCATGGCACGACGGACTCTCACGGCAAGATTACCGCTTCCATATACCCGCGAAGAAATGCTTCACACAAGCGCCTGATGGCTCTTTGCAGTTGGTGGAGAAGGGCTGGGATAAAAACACTTCGTTTGGCGACCCCGCTAACAACGACCGCATTTACAGCCGACTCACCGCAGATACTGCCAGCTTTGGCCCGAATGGAGGCGAAGAAGACATCGGTATTCGAATTATTAACGACACGGCCACACACTCGACTTGGAACGCATTTGTGATCTGGACTGAGAAACCCGACAGCCCGTTCTACTGCGTCGAGCCATGGATGGGGCCGCCTAACAGCCCCGAGCACGGCAAAGGCCTACACGCCGTCGGTGGTGGTGAAACTGCGACCTTTGGAGTCGAGGTTTCTCTATTGTAGGTTCACTTATACCTAAACTTGAGGCATGATTGCGCTCAAAATTACTCTGGAAATGCCACCCATAGCCGTCACACTGCGCAAAAAGTTTAGATCCAATTTAGACTTTCTGCTATGAAGATCATCATCGTTGGAGCCGGCGAAGTCGGCCATAATCTGTGCACGACGCTTTCAGCGGCGGGGCATGACGTTACCCTCATTGAGCAAGCCGAGCTACGCTGCGAAAAACTAGACGAGGAGCAAAATGCACGAATCATCAACGGCAACGGTAGTTCGGCACGCCAACTGGTCGATGTGCAGGTCGGCGACTGCGATGCCTTTCTGGCCATGACTAGTGATGACCGCACCAATGTCATTTCCTGCTCACTCGCAAAAGGACTCGGGGCGAAGCATACAATTGCTCGTATCCACGATGAAACTTTCAGCGATAACTCCGTGATCAACTACCAGTTGCACTTCGGAATCGACCTGCTGGTGAACCCCGAGGCCATCTGCGCCGTGGAGCTTGCCAAAGAAATCCGTAATGCAGGTCGGGTCGCAGTGGAAAACTTTGCCCGCGGACAAATTGAAGTGCAGCAGCAAAAAATTGCACCAGGCGCGCGCATTATTGGTCGCAAGCTTAAGGACCTCAAATTCGATCCACGAGTTCGAATTGGCTATATTCAGCGCGATGGTAAAACCGAGGTCGCCAGTGCCGACAGCGAGCTGATGGAAGCCGACGTCGTCACACTATTTGGACACCCAGAATCACTCTTTAGTGTGCGTGAGCGCTTCGATCCAAAGCATAAAGTTGACGTTGCCAGTGTGGTTCTATTTGGCGGCAGCGAAACAGCAATCAGCTTAATTCGCTTGCTAACGAACCCACGCTTCAAAATACGACTGATCGAGAAAGACCTAAAGAAATGCCGCTCGCTCGCGGAACGCTTCCCTGAGGTCACCGTGATTCACGGCGACGCCACCTCCTTACGCCTACTCGAAGAGGAGCAAATAGGTAGTGCCGATTATTTCGTAGCCTGCACCAAAGACGATGAAGAAAATATCCTCACCTGCCTGCAAGCCGCAAAGCTCGGGGTGAACCATGTCCAGCTCGTCATCAATAAGGGCGACTACGACGACCTTCTCGGAATTCTTCGCACGATGCTGGGAATCGAAGTGGTGGTTTCACCGCGCAGCGCGACCGCGAATTTCATGGTGCGCAATTTATCCACTGATCGCACCATCACACTTGCCGAGATGCCAAATGATGGCGGCAAGATTATCGAGGTGCGCATCCAACATTCTAGCCCTTGTGTAGGGCGGCTGATAAAAGATATTCGCCTCCCGCGTGGCAGTCTGTTCGTCGCTCTCTTACATAAATTTAAAGCCAAGGTGCCTGCCGCAGACGACATGATCCTTGCAGGCGACCGCGTGGTCGTGCTCGTCACACCCGAAGAAGAAAAAGCCTTACTGGCTTGCCTTATATAAGCTGTGAATACTGCAATCATCTACCGGCTTTTAAGCTTGGTTCTACTTGCACTCGCTGGAGCCTTCGGCATCTGCATGCTCTCCGGCCTGGCGCTCGGGGAGACTTTCTCAGACCCCTCAATTATAGGCTTCTTGGATACGATTGGGATCACCCTAGGGATCTCTGCGATCTTTTATATCCTAGGGCGCAAGGGAGAGACTAAGCTCTTTCGTCGCGAGGCACTGGTTGCAATCGGGCTCTCTTGGATCGTAGCGACACTCGTTGGGGCACTCCCTTATATTTTTACGGAGCACTGCGACTACTCCGATGCCATCTTTGAAAGCGCCTCCGGGCTCACAACGACTGGAGCCACTGCATTTAGTGATTTCTATGAATTTCCCAAGAGTCTACTGATCTGGCGTTCCATGAGTCAGTGGGTCGGCGGCCTCGGCGTCGTCGTTTTCTTCGTCGCCATACTTTCTTCACTGGGCGCGGGTGCCAAAATCCTATTCAGTAATGAATCTTCAGGCACATCGGCAGACTTTGACCATGGCCGTATCCAGAGTGGAGCCACGCAGTTAATGATCTTTTACCTCGTCGCTTCCGCGCTCTGCCTTATCGCCTACAAACTCGGCGGCATGGACTGGTTTCAAGCGATTAACCACGCGATGACTACCGTATCCACTGGCGGCTTTAGCACCGAAGCCAACAGCATGGAACAGTTTCAAAGTCCCACGCTGGAATGGATCTCCATTTTCTTTATGGCAATCTGCGGCACGACCTTTGTCTACATGCTCCGCTTGCTCCGCGGTCAAACCCACATCTTAAAACAAAACCACGAAGTTTACTGGTTCTACATCCTAATCATCGGCAGCTCCGCGCTACTAACACTTTTTCTAGTGGATCAAACAGGCCTTTTACCAAGTCACGATTCCATTCGGGCCGCCACGTTCCAATCAGTTTCAATCATTACAACGACTGGCTATTCTTCGGCAAACTTCGACCTTTGGCTACCGCCCGCTAAGATGCTGCTCTTGATCATCATGTTCATTGGTGGCTGCTCTGGCTCGACGAGTGGCGGTGTCAAAGTCGTCCGTATCGTGATCGCCTTTCGCGCAGCAATGCGAAGCATCAAGCACGCCTTTCGTCCGAACATCACGATTCCTATGCGCATGGGCGGGCAGACACTCAGTGAACGGGCTATTCACAGCGTCATTCTCTTCCTAATACTGATGGTCGCACTACAGTTGGCAGCCATGCTCTTTGTCTCGGCGAGCGAACCCACACTGAGCTTTCTGGGCGTGTTCTCCTGCGTGCAAGCAACTCTTTTTAATATTGGACCAGGCTTCGAAGCAGTCGGCCCTGCCGAAAACTTTCAGCACCTCCGCAGTAGCACTAAAGTGTTCTTATCTCTACTGATGATCATCGGCCGTCTTGAGATCTACGCCATACTGGTGCTCTTCATGCCATCCGCATGGAAACGATTCTCTTGATCTAAGAAGAATTAGTCCTTAGTCCGAGGCCACAGGCTAGGTAAGCAAAATAAACCAACAAAACCTCCCAATAAAAGGAGCAAACTCGGCGCCCCCAATCCCAACGGAATAAATCCGACGAGCAACGCTGCGCCGGCAGCAATCAATGCAAAGGGCAACTGCGTCCAAACGTGATCCAAGGGCTCCACCCCAGCTGCAATCGACGCCACGATCGTTGTATCACTAAATGGACTACAATGATCTCCAAAAACCGCACCACTAAATACCGCGCCAATTGCAGCGACGACTAACCGATCACGTTCGCCATCCAGCGAATCTCCCGTCAGCGCAAAAATCACTGGAATCGCCAAGGGCATGAGCACGCCCATAGTTCCCCAAGAAGTCCCAGTAGAAAACGAAATCAATGCTCCCAGCACAAAGATACCAGCAGGCAGCAACGCCACAGGCATACGCCCCTCCAAAATAGAGCTCAACCACGAAGCAGTGCCAAGTTGACTGATCGCCGCTCCCAGCATCCATGCAGCAATCAAGATCAATACAGGTTTCGCAATCTCTACTGCACCAAAAACAAAGACACGGCTCACGCTACTGCCCGAGCGCGCCTTGCCATCAGACATCCAATAAGTGAACGCCGCCACAAGAGACGCACACACGCTCGACGCCACCAAAATCTGCGGCACATACACTTCTGCACGCCCATAAGCCTCAGCAAACTTGCTCAAACTAAACGGCAACAAGGTCTCCGTCCCTATCCAGTAGGTCAGCAGCGGAATGCTCAAGGTCAGCACACAAATAGGCACGATTGCGAATCCCCAATGACTACTAGCGCTCGAACGCTTCAACTCGTGAGGCTTCAAATTCGCATGGCGGGCACGCGCTTCCGCCCGCCCCATGGCTCCAGGGTTAAACTCGCGCCAGACACAGACCAGCGCCAAGGCCAATGCGAACCAGCAGTAGTAATTCGTCAGTAGCGATCTGAAGAAATAGCCATAAGCGCTCACCTCTTCGCCCGCCAACGAGAAACCCTCCCGAATCATCGACAACTGAAACGCAATCCAAGTCGAAATAAACGCCAAACAAGCAACCGCTGACCCGGTCGTATCTGCCAAATAGGCCAATTTCTCACGGGACACCCCGCAACGATCGGCAGCAGTGCGTAGCAATCGGCCGATCAACATCGTATTCGCCAAACCGTCAAAAAACACCAACAAGCCAAAACCAAATACAGTCGTCTGCATTCGCCGAGCGGGTGCCTTGCCCTCTCCAAGCAGTCGATGCACCAGCCCTTGCAAACCACCGCCCTTTTCTACCAAGGCAACAAATCCACCCAAAATTAAAGTGAATAGAATCGCACTCAACTTCCATGAGGAGCCAAAAATCGGCCCAAACTGCTCTGTGGAAAGTTGCAGGATGAACCCAGAAACAGTTCCTCCTGAAAGCAGGATCGCCCCCGCGACGCCTCCAGTCAACAAACCCACCATTGCGCTACGAGACAGTAAGACCACCACCAATGCGACGAAACTCGGCCACAAACTGAGTGCCTTAAACTCGAATCGCTCAACAACAAAGCTGAGCACAACAATCACGAAGATTGCGATCCAAGTCCGCTTTGTAATACCAGCTAGCACCACTTTAAGGCTGCCTAAAACCTACGAATTGTCCAGAACCTGCAGTAATTCTATTAAGACTCGGAAGCTTCCGTTTTCTTAGCCGCTTTGCGCGCTTTAATCCGGCGTTCAGCCTCAAGCATAATTGCCTCGCAGCCCTCAAATTTATGGTCGTCTAAGATCAAACGTCGCTCTTTGCCACCCTCCTCGTAGATCGCCACTGCGATGCCTTTGTTGTCCCACTTCTTACGATCGATTTTGAGGATGGAGTCTAAATTCACTTGCTTGCCATTCGTGCCTGTCACGACCTCGCCTTCTGCAGTCACGCGCAGCGTGTGGTTCCAAGCAATCCAAGCGAGAAAAAGCAAGCTGCCACCAACCATCACCCAGCCAATCGTGCGTTGCTCTTGAATGCCTGCCTCAGTGCGCTCCTTAGGAAACTTTTTCGCATAGCCTTTCTCCGCAGCATACTTCTCCCATGCAATAATCAAAGCGGGATTGTCCTCAGCAACCAGCTCCTCGCTCTTACTCAGGCCCTCGCGAATTTCGAGATACTCCGCATGCCGCTCCCCTTCAGCAGGCCAGTAGATATAGCCATCTGATAAAAACCATGCACCGATGCCAAAAACCATAAAAAAGAGGAACAGCATGCGCTTACGCCATGCCCCCGAAATCCGTGCATTTACTTCCATGCCAATATGTCTGCACTCATTCTCGTTCCCGTCCAACTCAATTTACATATTTAGGCTTATTTCGTCATAGACTGGTATTGGATTCGGCCCAAGTCGACCGCTAGAACAACTGGGCCTCAAACCGTCGACCAGCCCAACAGAAACAAATGGTGAATTGACACAGCATACTGATATTATTTTAATACCAGTATTAAATCGATACACATCCGCAACCTCAATGAGGACACGCTCACTCGCTTGAAGCATCGAGCAGCCCGGCACCGGCGCTCACTGCAAAAAGAAGTGGAATCACTACTCGAAGATGCCGCGCAGATGGCTCCTGCAGATGAACAAGCCACACTCAACCAAAAGTTGGTTCTCAAAACGGTTGCTACAGGAAAGCTAGCGAGCATTTGGGATCGCGAATCCATTTACGGTGATGACGGACGATAAAAGATGCTTCATCGATACGAACGTGCTTCTGGTCGCGTCGGACACCGATCGCCCGAACCATTCCGAAGCGATTCAGTTCCTAGAGTCTGGGCTAAGCGGCAAGACGCGCCTCTTTACAAATGGCCAAGTCTTTCGTGAATACCTAGTCGTCGCCACACGTCCAAAGAAACAAAACGGCTTCGGCCTAACTACGAGTGACGCCCTCAATAACCTCGAAGCCTTCGGCACATGCATCCAAATTCTTGACGAAAGCCAGGCCGTCGCACGACGACTCCAGCAATTAGTCACACGCCATGATCTAAAAGGTAAACGCATCCACGATGCCAACCTTGTCGCCACGATGCAGGAAAACGGGCTAACCTTGCTAAAGACCTACAATTCAGGAGACTTCAGCGTCTTTGAGAACATTCAATTCGTCGAATAGCGCCTTGCTCCGCAGCAATCAATTGCCAACAATTCTACACTTGCAATAACATATCAAGATATAATGATATGTTGATAATTAGATAATGAGCCAGTCCACACATACCAAGCCGCTAACTGCCAAAGGGCAGCAACTCGCCGATCTTTTCGCTGAACGAATCGTCTACCTCGATGGTGCCATGGGCACTATGATTCAGCAGCACAAGCTTGAGGAGAAGGACTTTCGCGACGAATCCTTTGCCGACGTTATAGGCGACTTGAAGGGTAACAACGACCTCCTCTCGATCACACGCCCCGATATTATTGCCGATATCCACCGCGCCTTCCTCGAAGCGGGTTCAGACATCATCGAGACCAATACGTTCTCTGGCACCACCATCGCCCAGGCGGACTACAAGCTCGAGCACCGTGTGCGCGACATCAACACCCAGTCCGCACGACTCGCTCGTAAAGTAGCCGACGAAGTTTCCGCCAAAGAAGGCCGCCCGACTTTCGTCGCGGGTGCCATCGGTCCGACGAATCGCACTTGCTCGCTCTCTCCCGACGTGAACCGTCCCGAGTATCGTGCCACCAGTTACGACGAACTTTACAAAGCTTACTACGAGCAAACTGCCGACCTCGTTGAAGGTGGCGTCGACCTCCTCCTACCAGAGACGGTCTTTGATACGCTCAACCTAAAGGCCTGTTTGCATGCCATCGCAGATTTTCAAGACACACTTGAAGAACGCATTCCAGTGATCGTATCCGTTACGATCACCGACCAATCGGGCCGCACGCTTTCAGGACAAACCGTTGAAGCTTGCTGGAACTCGATCCGCCACGCCAAGCCACTTTGCGTAGGCCTCAATTGTGCGCTTGGTGCCGACCTCATGAAGCCCTTCCTCGAAGAGCTCTCACGCGTGGCCGACACCTATGTTCACGTCTATCCCAACGCCGGTCTGCCAAACCCACTTGCTGCCACAGGCTACGACGAAACCCCCAACCATACAGGCAGCGCTGTAGGCGACTTTGCCAAGGACGGCCTTGTCAATCTCGTTGGCGGTTGCTGTGGCACCACGCCCGATCACATCGCGGCGGTGGTGAAAGAAGTTTCCCAATACGCGCCACGCGTCGTGCCGACAGCTGTGCCCGCGCAACGTCTCAGTGGACTCGAAGCCCTCAACATCATCGAAGGCAAAACCGAATTCATCAACGTCGGCGAGCGCACCAACGTCACCGGCTCTCCTCGCTTTAAGAAGCTGATTAAGAACGACGACTTTACTGGCGGCCTCGCCATCGCCCTCTCCCAAGTCGAGAAAGGCGCGCAGATCATCGATATCAATTTCGACGAAGGCATGCTCGACGGAGAAGCCTGCATGGAGCGCTTCCTCAACCTCGTCGCCTCCGAGCCCGATATCTGCAAGGTGCCGATCATGATCGACAGCTCCAAGTGGTCGGTCATCGAAGCAGGCCTCAAGTGCGTGCAAGGCAAGTGCATCGTCAACTCCATCAGCCTCAAGGGCGGCGAAGACGAGTTCCGCGCGCAAGCCAAGAAGATCATGCGCTACGGTGCATCGGTTATCGTGATGGCTTTCGATGAAAAAGGACAAGCCGCAACCAAGGACGACAAAGTCGCCATCGCCGAACGCTCGTTCAAGATCCTCACCGAAGAAGTCGGCATGGATCCGCAGGACATCATTTTCGATCTCAACATCCTCACGGTCGCCACTGGCATGGAGGAGCATAACAACTATGCCGTCGACTTCATCGAAGCCGTCGAAGAGGTCAAAAAGCGCTGCCCCGGTGCCCGCACCAGCGGCGGTCTGTCGAACATCTCCTTTTCCTTCCGTGGGAACAACCCCGTGCGCGAAGCCATGCACGCAGCCTTCCTGCACCACGGCATCGCGAAGGGCCTCGACATGGCAATCGTCAACCCAGGCATGCTCATGCCTTACGACGAGATTGACCCAGCTTTCAAGGTGCTGGTCGAAGACGTCCTGCTGAACCGTAACCCGGAAGCGACCGAGAAACTTATCGATTTCGCCGAAGCCCTGAAGAACGGCACCGTCACCCTCGGCGCAGGCACGCCCGAGGAGCGCATCAACGCGGCCATGCTTGAAGGCATGAACACCTTGCGCGCGCTCTTCGAACGCGCCACCAAGGAAAAGAATCCCGAAGTCCTCGAAGCATTTCTCAAATCTGGTGCCGGAGCGATCCCAGCCGAAGCAGAAAAAAAAACGGCTGACGTAAAGGACGACTGGCGAAAAGGCACGGTCGAAGAACGCCTCTCCCACGCTCTCGTCAAAGGTATCGTCGCGCACGTCGATGCCGACACCGAAGAAGCACGCCTCAAATACAGCAAGCCGCTCGAAGTCATCGAGGGCCCACTAATGGACGGCATGAAAGTCGTCGGTAAGCTCTTCGGCGATGGCGATATGTTCCTCCCGCAGGTCGTGAAAAGCGCCCGCGTGATGAAGCGCGCCGTCGCTCACTTGCTGCCCTTCATGGAAGCCGAGAAGGCCGACGCCACAGCAAGCTCTAGCGCAGGTAAATTCCTCATCGCCACCGTGAAAGGCGACGTGCACGACATTGGTAAGAACATCGTCGGCGTTGTGCTCGCTTGTAACAATTACGAAGTCAAAGACCTCGGCGTGATGGTCTCTTGCGACGCCATTTTAAAAGAAGCCCAAGAATGGGGAGCCGACATCATCGGCCTTTCAGGCCTCATCACGCCGTCACTTGACGAAATGATTTTCAACGCCAGCGAGATGAAAAAGCGCGGCTTCACCCAGCCACTCCTCATCGGCGGCGCAACCACCAGTAAGGCACACACCGCGATCAAGATCGCACCGCACTACGACCAACCCGTCGTTCGTGTTGGTGATGCCTCCCTCGTGACTGAGATCTGTAACAAGCTGCTCAATCCGAAAACACGCAAATCCTTCACCAAGGAAGTCGAAGTCGAAAACATCAAACAACGCGAACGCTTCGCCCTCGCCAACTCGACCAAGGATCTTCTTCCAATCGAAGAAGTCCGCAAAAAACGCTACACCTGCGACTGGGAAAATGCCGACCTCAAGACACCTAACACAACCGGCGTGACCGTCAGCGATCACATCCCACTCGAAGAACTCGCCGAATACTTCGACTTCTCTCCCCTCTTCTGGACATGGGAGCTCAAAGGCGTGTATCCAAAAATCCTAGACCATAAGAAATACGGCGAACAAGCCCGCTCTATTTACAACGACGCCAAGGCGCTCCTCGATCAAATCATCAAAGAGAAACGCTTCCGCGCCCGCAGCGCAGTCGGCCTCTGGAACGCCAACTCCGTCGGCGACGACATTGAAGTCTACGGCGACAACGGCGACGTGCTCGGCAAACTGCACACCCTCCGCCAACAAAAGAAGAAAGCCAAGGGCGACACCTACTACGCCCCCTCCGACTTCGTCGCACCAAAAGAATCCGGCCGCCAAGATGCCTGTGGCGCCTTCGTCTCCTGTATCCACGGAGTGGATACATTTGCCGACGAGTTCGAAAACGCAGGCGACGACTATTCATCAATCATGATCAAAGCCATCGGCGACCGTTTCGCCGAAGCCCTCGCCGAATACACCCACCAGAAAGTCCGCAAAGAACTCTGGGGCTACGCAGCGGATGAAACACTCAGCAACGACGACCTGATCAAAGAAAAGTATCGCGGCATCCGCCCAGCGAGCGGCTACCCCGCCACGCCCGACCACACCGAGAAAGCAACCATCTGGGAACTCCTCGACGCCGAGAAAAACACCGGCGCCAAGCTCACTGAGAACTTCGCCATGACACCAGGCAGCTGCGTCAGCGGCCTCTACTTCGCCCACCCCGAAGCGAAATACACCCAAGTCGGCCCCATCAACAAAGACCAGATGGAAGACTACGCAGCCCGCAAAGCCCAAAGCCTAGAAGAAACCGAACGCTGGCTCGCACCGAACCGTGGCTATTAATTCGTAGAGGCATCACTTGTGACGCACGCATCGTTTACACATTACTTTCTCACGACTTCCCTCGGGAATACCACGTTAGCTTCGACTTGCGTGCACGACCGACCATGCGATGCTGTTCAACGATCTAAGACGTAGTTGAACCGCACTAAATGGACGAACATACACACGAACACCGCCCGATGTTTCTCTTCGGCTCTTACACGAGCCCCATGCCGAAAGTTACAGATGTTACTAAGGCAGTATTAAACGGAAATTACCGTTTTCATACTGACGGTCGCTTATATCCTGGAAAATGCTCAGCTAAGGAAAATTCAATCAAGGCCTTTATACGTTTCGTTTACGAAGAAACTGAAGCTACAAATTATGAGGATCTTGCATACATCATATCTGCATTATCGAAACAGGATGAGACTGACCGAGACCCGATAGTTAAACCTTTCTATAAAAGTATAATTAACGCGATAGTCGAACGTCCCGAACTTCAAGCTCCAGCGGAGCTAGGTATCCAATTCGATAAGAGCGAAATCATAAGTCTTGCACGGTCATGGATCGCATGGGTGGTGCATCAACAGCTCCAAAATATCGAAAGGAAGCAACCGATCGACCTAATCAATTTCTTCAATGCACTAGAGCTGAAACGAGATCCGGCGTGGATATGCACACTCAATCATGATCTCCAAACTGAAGCCGCTTTATATAATTTAGGAATCAAGTTCAATAATGGCTTCATTAAAACGGAGACCAAGCACCCTAGGTTCGAAGCGAATGAGATATTCCGAACGTCTAGCGATTCGAAACTGTTAAAACTACATGGCTCAATCAATTGGTTTTGGAAAAATCGAAAGTATCATGAAGTGCCAGTGCCACTTAGTATGGATGACGAAGACTATATTAACGACAACCCAGCATTCATCAGCGGTTCACTTAACAAGCTAGAAGACTATACTTACCAGATCTACCCATGGATATGGGCCGAATTTCAGAATCAATTATCAAAGACACGTCGTATTATCTGCAGTGGATACGGCTTTAAAGATTTGGGCGTCACAAGTCGTATTGATGGTTGGCTCAATGTATTTCCAGAAGCTCGATTGCTAATAATTGCACCTGATAACGCAGAAGGTGATAGCAACGGACTAATTGAAAACTGCCGTAAAGAGCGGATCGGCAATATCGGTGGATTCTTCAAAAAGAAGGCAGAATTCGGCAACGGCCATGAATATGATATCTGTTCCTCAAGAGAGGAAGTGCTCCAGTCAGCCGCACACATCGTAGTGCTAAATGAAAAATTTGAGAATTCTAGGAAGTATACTGACGCGCTCCGTTGGTTTGCATACGATTCCATGTAAACC
>Ga0209533_1003825_pt1 | contig 13221 bp, 6 predicted proteins | sample COG_04_FD_184748 | JGI IMG/M metagenome (GOLD analysis project Ga0209533, IMG submission 184748) | Pelagic Microbial community sample from North Sea - COGITO 998_met_04 (SPAdes) (version 2) | ecosystem: Environmental > Aquatic > Marine > Neritic zone/Coastal water | place: Helgoland, sampling... | reverse complement strand
AGCTCTACACTTCGCAAGACGTGAATGCTGTCCGTAACGATGACTATGGCGTAGTCCACGGCACTATCGCTTCAGCGTAGTCTTACCCCTCAAACCAAGCACCATCCTCGCGGGTGGTGCTTTTTTTTGCGCTATTGCCAAGGGGGCTGAAAGTCAACACATTCGTTAAATGCAAGGACGCTCAACAACTTTACTCGACATCCTCAACATCGCTCTGGGTATGCTCGGAGTCGATCCAGTTTACGATTACGACAACACCAACTCAACTGCTGCCGACAAGGCTAAGCGGTTTATGCTTCTGTCTATCGACAAGATGCAGCGCGACTACCTATGGAAAGAGCTTTTGACGACACGTGCCGTGGATAAGGTCGTCGGAAACGATTATGCATACACGATTCCAGCCGACTGCCTACGGCCAATGGGAGCTAAGGTAGACCTAGGTCAGCCAACTACGTGGCTAGGCGCTCAGCAGCAAATGCAGTATGACGTTGAAGGTCAAGAGCTTAAGGTAACATTTGACACAACTGAGCCAGTTGAGCTGTTCTTTGTTCGACGTGAAGATGACCCGACCAAGTGGTCGAGCGAGCTTGAGGAGTGCGTTGCGCTCTGCATTGCAATGCGTTCGTGCTTCTTAGTCACTGACAATCAAGCACTTCTGGATCAGATACGTGGAGACTTGTTGCAACTTACATTGCCCAAGGCACGTGAACTTCAGAGCAAATACGCTCGAAACTACAATCGTCACCTGCCATCTGGCTTCAGTAACCTACGCACAAGAATCGGATAATGGCAAAAACTCAGCTCATTCGCAAGTCCTTCAACGCTGGTGAGCTATCGCCAGAGCTTCATTATCGGGACGACTTAGAGGCATACGTAAAGGGCTGTAAGCACCTGACGAACATGACGGCAACGCCATACGGTGCTGTTACGCGTCGCCCGCCGCTTGAGGTTCTTACTCGGATTGACAAGGTGCTGTACGGGGTTCCCGTTCGATACATTCCGTTCAAGTTCTCGCTTACTGAGGTCTTTCACATTGTCTTTACAGACGGAAGCGGCACTGAGTCCACCGACCCAACAACTGCGGATTTAATCATCTTCGACGAGGATGGCGATAAGGTGTACTTTGACGGCGGAGCAACAACCGTTCCATTAAGTGGCTTACCTCTAGCCCTAAATAGTGTAGCACCAAGCCCAGTTGGGGCGCTTAATAGCGGCACTGTGGCTCTGGCAAACACCATATACGACCCTGCCGACCTGCATAAGATTCACTTTATCAACGTCAATGACTACGTCTACCTGACGTGCGGCGGCGAGTACCCATTGCAAGCGATTAACCGCTTCTTTGATGAGGATGAGGGTGGCAACCGATGGAAGATATCCGAATGGGATTTCATTGGTGGGCCACTAGAGGACAGGAACGAGAAACAAGACTCTACTGTCACGGTAAATGCTCCAGCCTACGATGCATCAACGACTTACGGTTCAGGTGAAGATGTTGCGCCTAGCGAGCTGTACGGCGTAACTGGTGCGTCATGGCGTGACATTGGTTATAATTTTAACACAATAGAGCTAGATGTCGTGTTGGCTAGTGGGCACGGGGTGAAGATTGGAGATAGGATTACTGTAACGAATTTCGGGGTCACTGACAGTGGTGATTTTTACAGCACTGGAACATCTACCGAATCAGCGGCCATCAATGGCCCACCAGTACCATCAAGCCTGTCAGGAACATACAAGGTCTCTGGGGTCAACGGAAACACCATCTACTTTGGATTTCGCTTAAGATGCAGGACTAAGAAGAATCAGGTGTTTCCAGCACTCGCATTTTCAGGCTCATCGGTTGTCGTCGGCACAGGAATTTACTATCAATCTAAAGTAGATAACAACACTGGCAACCCACTCTCAAATACAACTTTCTGGCGGCCAGTCAATTCGGCTGTTGGGTTGGTTAACATTACATCGTCTGCACCCATATTCACGGCTACAGATGTGGGTCGTCAGGTTGCTATTTCCACGCAAAACTTAATCAACCCAAATGCATCATGGGCGGCCAACACTGTTGGTGAACCTTTCGTTGGTCAGGGTTCGATTGAGCTAAAGACTGAAGGTGGAAGCTGGGGTGGACTACTGGAACTTCAACAAAGCGTCAACGGCGGATCCACTTGGGTTACCATTGGAGAGATTCGGTCAATCTCGGGCTCTTACAATGGCAGCATAGATAGGCTCGTAAAGGATCCATCATCAATACTTAGGGTCGTACTCTCCGAGTATGGAGAAGCCGCGGGTGATCCTGTTATCAAAGCCTGCGTTTGGACTATCACCTTTCTGGATGAGGTAAACGTCTATGCAACAATAACTTCCGTCGATCCAGATGGTTACTCAACCAGTGCCAATTTAACGACACCATTGTTTTCTCCAATAACGGATTACCGCTGGTCGCTGGGCGTGTTCTCGGACACTACTGGCTACCCGCACTCACTGACCATCCACGACGAACGCCTATGCCTAGGCGGATCTAAGGATAAGCCTAACACGGTGTATGCGTCTAGGGTCAATGACTGGAACAATTACGTAAAGGGTTCATTGGAAACATCCCCGTACACGTTCACGGTTGCGTCTGACTCGTTTGACACCATCCGAAGCTTAAAGAGTTCAAGGCAGTTAAACATCCTCACGGACAACGCAGAGAACACGATGGGTTCGCGGGATGACAACGCAATCACGTCCATTACGAACATCAGCGTATCCAGCCACACGAACTACGGATCAAATGAGGTGCAGGCCATCCAGCTTGCGGACATGATCTGGTTCGTCATGGGGCAGGGCGAGCGGGTTCGTGCATCTAAGTATGACTTCGCCTCGGACGGGCAGCAGTCCATCGAGATGAGCCTGTTTGCATCTCACATCACGGAGAGCGGCATCAAGGAGATGAGCTTCCGTCGCCATCCGTACAACTCGCTATTCTGCTTACTCAACAACGGCACTGGCGCTACGCTCACGTACGAGGGTATGCAGGAGGTTCGGGCGTGGTCAACGGTATCAACTGACGGTGAAATTATCTCCGCAGCGTCTAATTACTCCGACACTGGCGACATCGTTGCTGGCATAGTAAAGCGCGGCAACTTCTACTTCCTTGAGAAGTTCGGTGGCGTTAATGACGATACTGTGTTCCTTGACAATCAAACGACTTGGGTGGATGCGGATTTTGACGCAGGTCAAGACATGGATCAGTTCGATGACGGCAATTTGATTGTAATCGCAGACGATACCGAGCTGGTTCGGGACATTGATTACACAATCGAGACAAGGTCAGTTGCGGCGACCAATCCGTTTATTGACGGATTTGGTGATGCGTACTTTGACCTAACCCCACCGTTTAGTGCATCCGAGGTTCCGTATCTGGTCTTGTTTGAAGATGGCGCTCCGTGTCCATGTGGCTTTGATGAGTATTCCTTCTTCGTGGGGGACAACGATCAAGCGGTCATGTGGATAAAGTCGGATCATTACAATCCAGCCAGTAGTTATGTCGTAAAGAACACTCGCAGCACTCTGGTGATTCCAACGGTGAAGGGGAAAAACGTGTTGCCCGCTAACTGTGGGGTAATTATTTCTCCATCAGTAACCACTGGCAGGGTTACCATTGGCAGACGTATCGATTGCCGTGTTAATCCTACGGACATCTCTGAGGTGGCCCCAAGTGGCATGGTGAAGCGCCTGACTGAGCTTAGCCTGTACCTTATCGACTCTGGCACTTGCAACGTTAAGATCAACGGCAAGGTAGCACCGTTTACGGACGGTCTAAGCTGGTCGGCAGGTCAACGGGAGAGCGGCTTGTTTGAGCTTACGACTGGAGGAGACTACGATCAAGGTCTCGACATCGACATCACGATTGATAATCATAGACATTTCACGCTGTCGGGCTTAGGTTATCGACTAGGAATTTCACAAGGATAATGCAAACACTAGACATCCCATACATCGAAGGTATCACAAAGGAGTTCCTTGAGCATCCGCAGGTAGAATGCCCAGTGACACACAACTTCGCGCCAGACATCTACGTCCGCGAGATATTCATGCCAGCAGACACCGTCGTAATTGGACACAAACACCTCACAGAGCACTTCAACGTTATACTGAAGGGTAAGTGTCGCGTAATGATCGGGGACGTCGTAGAGGAGCTTACAGCGCCATGCACGTTTGTCTCAGGGGCAGGGTCACAGAAGATCGTGAACGTCCTAGAGGATTGCATATGGCAAACCGTCCACTCAAATCCAGACAACGCAACTGACATCGAAACTCTTGAGAGCCGATACGTCATCAAGGGTGTCGCAATTACAGAATCACAAAAGGAGAAATTACTAACATGAGCTTCATGGTATCAGCAATCGCAGTAACGGCTGCAACGGGCATCTACGGAGCCTATCAAACAAACGAGCAGGGCAAGGCCACGGCCAAGGGCATCGAGGCACAGGCTAAGGCTGACCGTGATGCGGCAGAACGTCAGATGCAATTGGACTCTGCTGAGGAGTCACAGGTGGCCTCTGCGGAGCGTAAAGAGAACAGACGCCTCAGAGCCATGCAGGAAGCCGCCTACGCTAACTCAGGTGTCCTTATGGAGGGTTCAGCCGCCGACGTGCTAGTCAAGCAGCGTGAAGTCCAAGAGGCCAACGTGCAGAACGTGTTTGTGTCTGGTGGAAACCAGCGGGCGCAGGACAAGTGGAAGTCAGATGAGGACTACAAGTCTTCGATCTATTTAGCCAAGTCCACAAAGTATGCGGCAAAGCAAAGTGCTGGCATGCAACTACTTAAGACGGCGGCAGGTGCTGGTGTTGGTATTGCTGGATTGTCATCGGGTGCAGCATCGACTGGCAGCTCAACCTTCGGTGCATCATCAATGGGCAGCCTTCCGTCCTCCAGTATCGGGCAGGTTACATCAGCAAACTCCTTTAACTTCGGACAGGCAGCGCGGACAACCACAAGTTCCTTTAAGTCAATTATCTAACATGAAAATACCTCATTCATTCGCAGTCAACCCAGTAGCAGCGCCAAGGGTTCGGAAGGTAAACGACCGCACACTACAGGCCGACGCCATTATGGCACAAGCAGATCAGCAGATGACGGCTACGGTCGGCAAGGTTGTTGGGACTGCCAACGAGATATATCAAGGCCACATCCAGAAGCAGTATGACTCTGACATGATCGCAGGTGGGGCTATGCTCGACCAGCTCAAGGCAAAGCGCGACAGTGCAATTGCCAACATCCCAGTAGGTCAAGGCATCGACAGGGATGGTGAGGTTAAGAAGCTTAACGACTACTACAATGACCAGTGGACTGGCTGGTCTAGTAAGAACATCCGCAACCAAGGCCATCGGAGAGTTGCCAGTGATATGCAGCTGGCGACAGACGCATTTGCGAATGACGGTGCAACCTACTCGGCTAAGCAGGGTGTGGTGTATGATCAGGCGGTCAACGTCAGCAACATCAATATGTCGTCGGGGGTATATGCTTCTCAACTGAAAGCAAACCCAGAGGACGCTGGTGCGCTTAGTAACCTCAAGCGGGATCAGGACGCACTATTCGCTGCTGGAGCGCAGGACGAGGCTACCACAGCCGCTAACAAGGCATCTATCGAGGTCAAAGCACTTGAGATGCAGGACGCCAACAAGGTGCTGCGTGCAGAGGTTCTCTCTGGTGACGGTAAATTTAAAGAGTCAGAAGAAGTCCTTGACAACCTTAGCAGCCAATACACTAAGGATGAGATAACAGTCCTGAAGAAGAAGACCCTAGCAAACGGCTCATTCAACTCATTTAAACTCATCGGGCAGAACACCAACACCGAGGCTGGCTGGAAAGAATTTAACGAGAACATCACAGCAAACAAGTATCTCACGGCAAATCAGAAGACTGTGCTGAAGTCTCAAAGCAAGTCTGGGACGGACAGTATCCTTAAATCTCAACGGTCAACACAGAAGAGCCTCATTGCAGATGCGAAGAAGGGCATATACGACCCTGTGGCCGTATCAGATGCGTTTAGCGACGACACCAAGGACGGTCTGTCTATGGTCGACGGCCCTAAGCTTACGAAGCAGTTGACCGAGACGGTCTCACTGTATGACTCGGCAAAGCAGGTCAAGGAGGACGGTAAGGTCTGGAAGGCAGGGTCAAAGGCTTCAACTCAAGGCGGGATTACTTCCGTAGGTAACTTCAATAGGAGTATTACCAATGCACAGCTAGAGGGCAGTATGTCACAGGAGATGTTCACGGACTTTGTGGATGAAGCCAATAAGCGCGTAAAGGATGGCGACTGGTCTCCAGCACTAGGGCGCGAGGCAAAGAGAAACGCCATGAACGCATTCCAATCCTCCCTTGAGGGCGAGACCGCCATCATGGGGGTTACCGACACTTGGAGACCTCGTGGTTACGAGAAAGACATACCAATGCCAGACTCGGTCAAGAGCATATATCGCTCAGTGAATGACGCCTTCCAAGACCAGAATCTAATGCTCGGTGAATACATCGACGCAGCACCATATTACGCTGAGATCGAGCAAGACTTAAAGCAGTGGAGCAGCGTCAACCCAAATCCTTCACCTGTTGACATTCAGGAGAAAATCGAGAAGCTTACGCAACCGATTAAGGACGAAACAAACGAAGCGATAATTCTAAAAAATGCCAGCCGATAATTCAAACGCCTTCTCTCCACAAGACCTCACACGAACTGAAGATCAGAACAGGGCCTTCCCGAATGCACGTGGACAGGTTGTCCCAGCTATCGAGAGCGCACCAGAGGAGCCACAGGACTGGAAGACACCAATGGCAGAGCCAGAAGGCGGTTGGCAGCAAGAGGGAACTCCCCTCACGATTCAGGCTCGGCCCAAGGAGGTCAATAAGATCCTCAACTCAAAGCACGTCCTCAGTGACGTAGACACCAGCGACCCTAGCAATGCCCGTGTGTTCGTGGCTAACTTCCTTAACAGCAAGTATGACGAAGACAAGCGAGGCATCTACAAGGACTACGAAGGCAAGACCAAGGCATACGGACTCTCAGGTGACCCAGTAGCAGACGCAAAGTCCATCCTAGATGGCGACACCAAGACCCACGAAAACTCACAGACACGCATCGCTAAAGACCGCAAGGTAATAGCCGAAGGTCTCGACAGATTAGAGCCAGAGGAGCCTTCGTTCGTCGGGCAACGGGTAAGGGCGCTTGGGTCTGGTGCTGGTGGTTCACTATGGAGCGGTATTGCTGGATTCGCTGACATGGCAAAGTCTGACATTAACAAGTTCAAAGAGGTCGCCAGCAATATAATTGGGATTGAAGCACCTGAGCCAGAAAAGGCTGGTCGCGATGTCCTTGGGATAATTTCTGAGTTTGCTGCGGATGTGGCGGAGGTCTCTCCTGATTCTTTCGGGGTTTTACCTGAGACTCGCGAGACATTCACTGGACAACTAGCGGAGGGAGGTGGTCAATTAATTGGACAGGCTGCGATTGGTGCAGCTTCACCAGCAGCTGGCATTGCATTGATGGCTGGACAAATGGAGCAGGAGGCCCGTAAAGATGCCGAGAAGACATTCGGCAAGAAGTACGAGGACTTCACGATGCTAGAGATGGCTAGATTTGAAGACATGAAAGGCCTTTACGTCCTTGGAGGAACTGCTCTTGAGAAGGTTGGCGTAATGGGAACTTTTAAGAAGCTATTTAAGCTAAATAAGGCGGTAAGCACCACTGACCTAGTGAAGTCATTTGGGCTAATGAAGTTTGGCAAGGAATTTACCAAAGGCTTCTTGATCGAGGGTGGAACGGAAGCGGCTCAAGGTCAATTGAAAGAGGCGCTTGCTGCACATTTTTATGATTCTGAACGCGAGCTGTGGACAGAGGAACAATTCAACAAGCGAATGATGGAGTTTGCAGTTGGCGGGCTTCTTGGTGGTGGTTTTCGTGGCGGTATCTCTGCCACTACGGACGCATCTAAAGCTCTAAGCAAGTTCATGAACCCAGTCGAGGGCATGAGCGCAGTGGACATGGCACTGGCACAGAACGTTGTCCCAGAGGCAGAATTTAACGCTTACACCGAAGAGATTTACGGCGACCAGACAACTGAGGAAGGTGTGCCACTACAGGAACTAGCCCAGAAGGCCCGTCAAGGCGACCGTAAGGCCGCTGAGCAGCTTGTAGAGGCAGTTACGGTAGAAGCGTCACGTGAAGCAGTGGAGGCTGGTTTAACGCCAGCAGAGGCCGAGGCACGTGGCAAGGAAGCGGCAGAGGTTGCAGACCCTGTTGAGCCATTGGTTGAGACAGCTATCGACAAGGAGATCAGTACAAAGAAGGAAGAGCTTGCTGCACTAGAGGAGGCTGAAGACAGCACTCCAGAGGACATGAAGAAGTACGAGAAGTTGGACAAGGAAATCCAAGCACTCGAAACAAAGCGCGTAGAGGAGATCGTCAAGGGCAAGATGATGACACCCTTCACACGTGGCATCGAAGCAGAGCAGGAGAGAGTAGAGCAGGCACGCTTAGATAAGGAAGACAAGGATCTTGAACAGCAAGACCAAGTCATTGACCTTATCAACATCCTCACACCGCTTTCGGCTGGAAGTGAAGTAAGGAATGAGGCAAACCTAGCTGAAGGTGGCCCTGCTATCATCCAAGGCTGGAAGGACGCTGGGTTCAGCAAGAAGGAGATTGAGGTTAAGTCTAAGGAGCTGATGACGGCAGAGGGTATGCCCAACACTCGACTTGAGGATGTGGTAGTGAGAGGTTCGCAGAAGTCCACCAAGACCGACGGCAGCCCGATCAAGTCGATCATTAAACTTTTCAAGGGAGCCAACCCATTTACAGTAGTCGAGGAGTTTGCTCACGCTGAATACGACAGGGAGATCGCGGAAGGAACAGTCACGGTCGAGCAGGTTCGTGAGTGGCGTAAGGCTGTCGAAGAGCTTACCGAAACACCTGACCTCCGTGGGGAAACCGACGAGGACATCAAGGAGTGGGTAGCCGAGCAGGTCAAGGCCCGCATCTACGGACAGCGCAACAACCTTTCACTTCCAGAGTCGTTCTTGAAGTTCCTAGACGACATCATTAGCGGGTTCAAACAGATCCTCGGCAGAGCTAAGGAGCTACAGGACTTAGAAGCTAGCGGACAGTTGCCAACAGACTTCTTGGAAATGCTTGACCGTCAAGGTCTTGTAGGTAAACCACAGCAACCATTAGGCCCAGAAACCGAAAGTGGAACTGCTGGCCCAGACACTCCAGTTGAGTCACTCGACGGAGAAGGCCCTGAGATTGAGTGGAAAGCGGATGAGTCTTTTTCCATTGAAGTGGATCGCAATTCTTACCCTACAATTACGCCAGAGATATTTGATACAATACAGGGCGAGACCGACACGCTTGGAGTCATCCACATTGACAGAATGATTGCTGGTGGTGACTACGAAGGCGTGCCACTACAGGGTGGAATGTTTTATCCGTCCATCACAGAAAACTTGGAGAACAACGTCGTATGGGCATTCAACAGCCGAAACGTTGCAAATGACGTCATTGATCGTGCTAGAAAGAACGGCGGTTACTTGCAATTGGTCTTGATGAACGAAGGGAATGTGGTTGGCAATAAAACCTTCACGACTATTTGGTTCAACGAACTTAACAAGTCTATAGCTGAAGGTCGAACAACCAAAACCAAGGCGCTTAAATTCCTAAACGATCAACGTGAGGCTGCGTCTAAATTAAAGACCAAGATCCCGTTCAGGCATACCAAAAAATGGAAGTCTGTAGCAGAAGCATCTGAAGCTATTATCAGTATGCCGCAACTAGCTAGAGGCGTGTTCTACTCATCAAGGTCAGCCGCAGACACTAAGGCGCGTGGCAAGCACGTAACCTACGGTAAGATGCTTTCAGCTAAGGCATCAAAAGCACTCGGACTTCCTTCAACAGAATCGCTTGTTGAGAAACTTGAGGAGCCAGCATTTAAGGGATTGCCAGCCGACAGCATCGTCGCGGTAATTAAGATAGATACTGACCAGCCAGCTATGTCAGCGCAGGAGGCTGGGGTGACCCCACACCTGTCTTACGGCTACGTCGTCAAGGGCAAGCCAGTTGCTAAGATGAAGAAGGCTCCAGTGCTTACTGACGCCTTCCCTCACTTGAAGAACAAGTTAATGTCTGCGGGACAATTCCAGTCTCCAGCAAGTCTTCTTGAGGAAGAATCCTTCTCACTAGAGCCACTCTCCGAGCAGGACGCAGATGCAGAGGCTACGGTAGCCGCTGAAGAGCGCCAGTCACGCACACCAGAGCGTCAGGCATTCATCGACTACCAGCGTGAGCTGCGCAGGACACAGCTTGACAACACTGAGGAGGAGAAAGAGAAGCTCCAGAAGCTGTTGCAACTCGCTACAGATGCAGACGAGATCGAGGCACTCAAGCAGGCGGGCGATGAGAAGATCATCCGTGTGGTTGAACAGAAGGTTAAACAGATCCGCAAGCAGGCTGCTGAACGTGAGGACGTCACAGAGTCCGTGAAGGCCCTTGAGAGGCTCATCAACAGCCCTGAAGTACCAATGGAGGTCAGAGCCCGTATGCGTGGGTTCGGTCGCCTAGCGGAGCGTAAGACGCCACAGGGCAAAGCACGCTGGGTTGAGCAGATGGCCAACAAGCTAGAGGCTGAGATCGACAGACATTATCGGACACGCAACGTCCGCACACTTCGCAGCCTACTGCGTCCCTTCGCAACTGAGTATGCACCAAACCGCAGAAAGCTCAGAGAGCGAGTAGGCGAGGAGGCACGTGCTGACCTTAACTTTGCACAGCGCCTACTCAACAACAGCGAGGCAACCCCACCAGAGGGCATGACAGACGAACGTCGCGACGAACTCATAGACATCTTCGGTGACGTGGGCAACCGCCAGTCGAACCCTACCCGCGTTAAGGCCGCACTAGAGATCGCTGGCAGTATCGCCAAGGGCGGTCGCACAGCACGTGACGACTTCAAGGAAGATCGCAGGCAGCGCAACGAGCAGGTTGGTGACTTAGTTCGTGAAGAGGTCTTGAACGGTGAGGAGGCAATGGGCAAGTCCCAGATTGCGGCACGTGAGAAGCAGCGAAACGTATTCAAGAAGGGCTACAACTATATGCGCTCACGGCTCATCCGTGGCATGGAAGGCTTTCAACAGCAGCTCAACAAGATGGACAGCGTCAAGGGAGGTATTCTTGAGGATCTATTCCTGCCAGCAGTCTACCAAGCAGACCAAAACGAGAAGGCACTCAACCGTGAACACGTGGAGCGTGTCAACGAAGACTTCAAGACAGTTCTCGGAACAGATGACAGGCAAGCAGCATCTTGGTATAAGAACAGCCATGAGCTTCACGACACAGACATCGAGTGGATTGAGGACAGGGCAATTGGAATGGAGAAGCGCACGATCAGCAAGCAGCAAGGTGTTGCGCTATTCATGCAGTGGCTCGACCCTTCCCTCCGCTCTACGTTCTCCAACATGGGGATCAACGAGTCAACCATCGAGCAGGTCAAAGAGTTCATCGGTGAGATCGGTGTTTCCGAGGCTTACTACTTCCGCGAGAGATACGCAGAGATGGGTATCAAGTTGAATGCCAAGCACATGGAGGTCGAGGGCATCCCCCTAGACATGATCGACGGTTACGGTGGACGTGCGCGTCGCATCAACTCTGTCGGCTCAAGACAGGATGACATGCAAATGTTCTCAACGAACTCCGCTGGCCGTCCAACAGTTAAGTCTGGCAGCATGAAGGAACGGACAAACTCTACTGACTACCTTATATTCCAAGACGCTGCGATGGACTTCTCGGCACACGCCAAGGAGGTCAACCACTACATCAGCCACGCAGAGCTAGCCAAGAACCTGTCTGCCGCTTTCCTTAACAATGCCAGAGCGAGAAACGCCATCACACAGAAGCATGGTGCTGACTTCTACGAGTCGCTACGGGATCAGGTTGAGGCTATCATTGAGGGAGATCCAAAGATTACCAACAAGACCGATAGGGACTGGAACAGGATACGCTCAAACGTAACCAAGGCTCAGTTGATGGCTAAGCCTGCCATCCTAATCAAGCAGCTCACATCTGCACCAGCTTTCGTCGAAGAGATCGGGCCAGTAGCGTACGCAAAAGCAGCCGCATCCCTTACGCGCAATGCCCGTAAGTTTATGCCAATGATTTGGGGAAGTGAATACGTGAAGAACCGTATGAGCAACTCTCAGTTCGCTGACATCCAGCAGCAACTCGACCAGCGTGACAACACGCTCAAGGGACTGCGCTGGGATGACTACGCAATGATGAACGTTAAGTGGGGTGACATCGGTGCTGTCATCGCAGGTGGCGCTCCAGTTTATGTCCACGCATACAACGAGGCTAAGGCTGCTAACATGACAAACGATCAGGCACAGACCAAGGCTGAGGAAGTATTCGGTCTTGCTTCAGAGCGAGCGCAGCAGTCCAGTGCTACACACGCCAAAGGTGCGTTCCTTAGGGGCAAGGGGGCAGCTCGTACGTGGTTCATGTACCTGACATCACCTCTCCAGTATCAGCGCAACGTCAACACTGGCATTGCCAACCTCGTGGCTAATGTCTTTGAGAAGAAGGCTGGCCGCAAGTCTGAGGTCAAGAAGGCTGCCAACCAAGCACTTAGGGCAATCGTCATCTATCACGTCCTACTGCCGCAGATATTCCAAGCGGTAGCCTCTGGCCTAGTGGGCTTCACGGACGACGAGGACTACATCAAGGAGCAGTTCTGGGCAAAGCAGCGACGTGCAGCCTACGCAGGCAACCTTAACGCCATCCCACTGGCTGGTCAGTTGATCACGGTTCTCGCTAACTTAGCTGCTGGGACTGGTGAAAGCTGGGACTCTTCGGGGTCTCCAATCATTGACCTAGTCGGTGAAATTAAGCAGGACTTCGAGAAGGCAGTTAAGAATGGTGATGACCTGAGTGCTTGGCTTGAGCTGAGTTCAAGTGCTGGATTAGCCGCAGGTATCCCCGTTAAGACCATCAACAACTACTACGACGCCATCACGGACATCTCCGAGGGCAACACTGAGCATCCCTTCCTCCGCGCAGGTGGCTGGTCTAAATGGTCAATCTTCGAGGACTAAAAGTATTAATTTGTAAACAGGCGACTCTCGCCTAAGATTCAACCCAACCCCATATATTATGTTAAATTTCACAACAGGTTCAACGCCAGCAGTATCAACAGT
>Ga0209533_1003821_pt1 | contig 13225 bp, 2 predicted proteins | sample COG_04_FD_184748 | JGI IMG/M metagenome (GOLD analysis project Ga0209533, IMG submission 184748) | Pelagic Microbial community sample from North Sea - COGITO 998_met_04 (SPAdes) (version 2) | ecosystem: Environmental > Aquatic > Marine > Neritic zone/Coastal water | place: Helgoland, sampling... | reverse complement strand
CGCAGTGTTCGTCATTTCAATAAGTGCCGCAGAATCGTCGATTGTGCCACCAGTGAGGATCAAATCACCTGCACCATTCAACGTGATCGTTTGCGCTAGGCCGTTGTTGATGATACCAGCTCCGAACTCAGTGGTTGAACCATCAACCGGTGCGCTGCTGTTGCCTTGAATACCTGATAGGTTAATATCGCCAACTGTGGTTGTAATGGTCTGCGTGGATGTGCCATCTGTGCCACCAATGATTAACGCGTAATCGTCGCTGCCAATTGATGTGCCCCCTTGGACAGCAATAGCAACCGGATCGCCATTGGTATTCACTACAGCGATGTCTTGTATACCGTCTGCACGAACGTCTGCAAATGAGCCATTACCAGCGCCATTACCACCCCGGACCACCAATACACCACTCGCGTCGATGTCTTGATCATTTCCAGAAAGGATACGTGCGCGCTCGTCGTCTCCAGTGCCACCAGTAACGAAGATATTACCGTCACCTGCGACACCATCGACATCAATGATCTGTGTAGTAGTCGTGGAGAAAGACTGGATGTAAGCTTCACTGCCATTAGCCGCGCTATCAGTGTTACCGAGGACACGAATATCACCCTGTTGAACCTGAACAGTCTGAGTCGTTGCGCCGTTAGCGAGGATGTAGGCTGAAGCATTCAGACCATTGCCACCACGAACTTCTAAATCACCCAAACCACCATTGTTGGTCGCACCACCGAGGACGACGGTTTGGTCGCCACTACCTGACTGATGGATCGCGGCATTCGAGTCTTCGCCTGTGCCGCCAGTAAGCGTTGCGTTGTTGTCGACGTTCACCACTTGGATACCTGTGCCCGTATTTTCAATACCAGCGAAAGCCGATGTGCCGGAGCCACCTGTAATCGTGAGGTCGCCATTTACATCGTCTGTATCGTTACCGATGGTGACTGTCTGCAGGCCGTTACCTACGAGCTGAATACCCGCGGAGGAGTTATCGCCTGCACCACCCTGCAATGTCGCATCGCCGAGAAGCACTTCCACAGTTTGTGGTGAGTCACCTACTAGTAGGATCCCTGCTGAGGAATTGTTGCCCACGCCACCAGTAATGTTGAGATCACCTGCACCATTAACTGTAACTGTTTGAGCACCGCCAGTAGTTGTGGTTGTGATCAATGCCGCGCTGTTATCAACAGTGCCGCCAGTTAGCGAAATACTACCTGCTGTGAGTGTGTCGATGTCTTGTGTGCCATCAGATACGATGGCCGCACCGATGTTTTGACCATTAACAGTCACACTGGAGGTCGCAGCGTTTCCATTGAGTGCAATGCTGTCTTGAACTTGGATGGATTGAGAAGTCGCACCAGTGCCTTGTGAGCGGATGAGCGCATATGCGTCTTCGCCCGTGCCACCATTCAGTGTCAGGTTTCCAGCAGTTGAGCCAACTGTGATTGCTTGGGCTCCTGCAATGTTGGTCATTTGAATTGCTGCTGCGGTGTCTGCTTCAGTGCCACCAGTTAAGCTAAGGTCTCCATCTCCATTGAGCGTGATTGTCTGCGCAAGACCGTTGTTTACGATCGCCGCACCGAACTCAGTTGATGTGCCATCGACTGCCGCGCTGCTGTTACCAGCATTGCCCGCAAGAATGATGTCGCCCTGAGTCGTAGTGATAGTCTGAGTGGATGTGCCATCTGTGCCACCAATGATTAACGCGTAGTCATTGTTACCCGTTGAGCTACCACCTTGGACATTGAGTGCTGTGCCAGTGTTGTTGGTATCACCCGCTAAGATGTCTTGGATACCGTCTGCACGGATTTCAGCATATGAGCCATTGCCAGCTGCACCACCGCCTGTGAGTGAGATGACGCCGGTCGCTGAGATGAATTGGTCATTGCCTGAAAGGATTTGCGCGCGCTCGTTGTCGCCATTACCGCCAATGAGCGTAATATCACTACCACCGGAAACTGCGATTGTTTGTGTCGTGTCAGAAGAGAATGCTTGGATGTATGCATCTGAATTGTTGTTCACTGTATCCAAGTTTCCTTGGAGTGTGATGTCACCAGCTTGAACAGTCACATTCTGGATCAGTGCGCCGTTCGCGAGAATATAAGCGTCTGCATCTTCGCCGTCACCACCTGTGATGTTGAGGTCGCCATTGCCGCCATTATTCGTAGCACCACCCAGTGTAACAAATTGATTACCGGTATCCGACTGGTGAATTGCTGCGTTGGCTTCTAGGCCAGTGCCACCCAATAGTGTGAGGTTATTATCCACATTTACTACTTGGTTACCTGTGCCAGTATTCTCTATACCTGCAAAAGCAAAGTCACCCACGCCCCCTGTAATAGACAGATTACCGAATGTATCATCTGTATCGTTACCAATAGTGACTGTTTGGAGGCCATTGCCGTCGAGTTGTATGCCTGCAGACGCATTCGCACCTGTGCCACCTTGGAGCGTAGCATCGCCGAGAGAAACGGTTACTGTTTGATCTGCATCGCCCGCGAGTAACATACCTGCAAGTGAGTTCGCACCTGCGCCGCCAGTGACTGTAAGATCGCCATCAAGGAGCGTTACATTTTGAGTGCTACCAGCAGCAACAATTGCGACGGCGGCATCTGCGTCGCCACCCGAAAGTGTCATATCACCATCAGTGAGTGTGATGTCTTGGGTTTCAGTTGCAGCAAATCCTGCGATTCCTAAGATGCCTGTGTCCGAACCATTCACGATGAAGTCACCTTCAGTGATGTTCACAGTTTGAGAGCCGCCACTAATTGCACCTGCGGCTGCATTGTTACCCGCACCTGCATTTGCGACAAGATCACCGTTATTGATCGTAATCGTGGTATCGTCTTCAGAGAAAGCACCCGCGATTGAACCGTCATTATCACCGCCTAGGATGTTCACTGATGAGGTGCCAAGACCTGTAATCGCGATATCGCCATTGTCTACGCCACCCGCGGTGATGATCGCATCGGCATCGGCTGCGTCCGAGCCTTGAATGAGAATGCCATCTGCATTATCCAAAGCAGCGCTGTTTCCAGATGTCAAAGTGATGTTACCATTGACCGTGGTCACAAAAGTATCGGCAGTCGCAGCTGCATCGCCAATTACGATGTCATCGCCTGCAGTCAAATCGATTCGATTATTGACCGTTGGATCTGTGTTGGATGCTGCTGTAGTGGCTACGGTTGCTTCACTGATCAAGATATCTTCACCCGAGTTCAGATTGATACGGCCTTCACCCCCTGCAGTAAGATCGGCATTCACGATGATGTTGTTCGCGTTGATTTGAATACCACCACCCGCAAGGATCGGAGGCTGTGTCGCGTAAACGGGTGTTTGGTCACTGCTAGTAGTGATTGGGCCGCTAACCGTTGTTGTGCCAAAACCTTGCTCTTGCAGGAAGGTCGTAGACAAGATCGCATTGCCGCCAGTGATATCGACATTGTTCGCTGCAGTGATGACAATGTCACCCATCTCAGTCGTTGTGCCTGCACTACCATTGAATTCGATGTCTCCAGTGACTGCGACATTGCTGGTGTCACCAGCAGTGAGGACGAGATCATTGATACCGGCAGAGAGACCGTTGAGATCGCCATTGAAAATGATGTCACCCGCAGTTGTGTCATCGACAGCCACATGTGTTGTTAATGTGTTTGGAGTGGTTCCAGTGCTACCCCCTCCAACAAATATACCATTTGCAGCGTTATAAGTTTGTGTGCCGTAAGTCTGAATCGTGATTCCAGTCACATCTTGTGTAAGTGTGTTATTCGATGCGGCCGTAGCGTCACCATTGATGACGATGGCATCGGATGTAACTGTGAGCGTTTGCAATGGATTCGTTGTGCCCACAGAGGTGTTGAAACGAGTGGTCGCGGAATCTGTAATCACTAGATTCACAGGATTCGCGAGCACTTGTGACTCAAGGCCACCGTTGAATTCTACTCCACCGCCATTTAGGGTAGTGGTTCCCGCATTGGCATTAGTGAGTAAGACGTTGTCATTATAAATCTGGACACCCGTTGTATCTACAGCCAGCGCACCACCATTAATGATCGTGTCGCCACCTCGTTGAGCAGGATCCCAGTCAGTAAGGACTTCAGTTGCGTCCACATCATCTGTGAAAGTCGTAGTGCCCGAGGTGTTGACCTCTAGGCGATCCAGAGGATTCGCACCTGCACCGACAGTGTAAAGGAAGGTTACATCACCTGTGCCTGCATTGTCAGTTAGATCAAATGGACCTACGGCACTATCTACAGTCGCATCATAAAGAATGTTGCCCCCAACGCCAGTGCCTGTGCCATGAACAACGTCGCCAGTAAGCTGAACATTCAAAATATTATCCGCAGATGTGAAGGTGATATTATCACCAGTCGTAGTGATATCGCCTGCTGTGAACACTTGACCGAGGCCGAGCGCAGAACGTGTGATCAACACATCGCCCGTTGAGACGATGTCGCCAGTGGCAGCGAAAACGAGATCATTGGCGCCGCCGAATGTGATGTCTACAGTGCTGGTGCCGAGTAGCTCGCCCCCACTTGTAGTCACGAGATCGTTGAAATTAATTTCACCATCTGCAAGTATACCGTTTGTGCCATCATATGCGAAGCTACCTTGGCTTGCGGTAACAATTCCAAACGCGCTAATGGCATTACTGCTGAATGTATCCAAAAGGATGTTACCTTCGTTAGTAATAAAGGAGGCAGTGCCATCAACCGTGATGATGCCACTTTGTGTGATATCGCCAGGGTTGTTCGTGATTAAAGTGAGGTCACCTTGAGTATCTGCGACCGTCTGACCGATGGATACACTGTCGTTCTCGCGTAGGAACATGTCAGAAACACTGTTCTGTTTGTTGAAATTCAATATAGCGATGTTCGTAAGAATATCTTCCCCAAGTGCGCCAGTGCCGATGTTACCACCGCCCACAAGCTGGTCATTGATGTTCAGCACGCTCGCAGTGATGATTGCATCTGTGTCACTAGTTGGACGAGTCAAGTTACCTTGATTGTTAATGGTGACACTCAGTGTAGAGTTATTGCCGATCGCGTCGCGCATGACCATGTTACCAAAGGTCAACTCAACAGTGTTTCCGATAATCGTGGCATCTTCGAGCTGATCGATATCCAATCCACCGACATCAATGGTTGTGCCGCCGACCGAGGAGGTGATAGGACCCGCAACGATTAAATTAACGCCACCACTATAAGTGAACGCATTGGTGGCAAAGCCATTATCAATCTGTGCGACTGAGTTGGTCTCGTCGAGTAGCACGCTTCCATTTAAACTGGAGATCGTTAAGGTATTCGCGGTCAGCGTTGCACCAGCACCTTGTGTGATGTTGCCATTACCACCAATCGTGCCGTCGACCGCCGTTGCAGCTTCGAGGACTAGATTATCAATCGTAGAGGCAGCACTAAAGTTGATGCCATCTTGCTCGCGGATAAAACCATCATCCAATGGGCGAGTGATTTCGAGGTTAGCAACCTGTGTGCGTAAAGGATTCGCAAGTTCACCAATATCGCCATCACTGGAGCCGCCAATGGTATCGCCATTGAATACGAGCGTGCTGGTTGGGCCTTGGATGCTACGGTCACCACCTTCTTGAATCACATTAAAGCCAAGATTATCGCGCGGTGTGAGCGTAATGGTGCCGCCATTGTTTAAGACGATTTCTGGATTTCCAGAATCACTATCAAAGACTACTGAATTACCTGAGTTACTACCAGCTGTGGTGCCTGATGTAATCGTCAACCCTTCGATCGCAGCACCATTTTGGTAATCCCCTGTGAGCTCTGAATACGTCATGTCCAGATTGCCACCACCGTTGAGAATGACTTCACCATCATTCAGAGCACTCGTTGAAATCCAGACAATACCGCCGTTGCCGTTCACGTCGGTATCTGCGTTCAAGGTAAGATCCCCCCCGCCGTTCACCGTCAATGTCGCACCGATGACAATATCTTCAAGTGCGCTCAAAACGAGGTTACTATTTACAGTGAGATCGCCCAAGATGGAAGTCGTTGGGTTTTGATCTGAAATATAAACATCCGCGATGCCGACCGTCGGAGCGACATTAATTGTTGGGCTACCTACAATGATGAAATCGCCACCTGCACCTGCACCGCTAGAGACAACTGCGTCAATGGTCACTGGACCATTGATGTAATTACCTACAAGTTGAACAAAGCCGGCGGTTGCGCCAACAGCTTGATTCACATCCAACGCACCATCAGTATTGATCTCTACACCATTGGAAGCATTTACGCCATTAGTTGCACCCAATACGCTGGTGCCCGAATTCACATTTAATAGCCCCGTGCTCACGTTTTGCACATAGAATCCACCGCCATTTGCATTACCAACAAGTGTGCCATCTAGATCAATTTCAAGTGCGCCAGTAGATACATCCCCTTGAGCGTGGCCAACGAGTGTGCCAACAGATCCGCTGTTTGTGCGAAGGATTAAAGTGCCATCCGTGCCACCTACGATGATTTGATTGCCAGGAGCTCCCTTCAAGATCGAGCTACCGGAACGAATTTCTGCAACACTGCCACCAAGCGTGTTGCTCAAGTTAAGGTCTGCAGCACCGATTGTCACATCAGAACCACCATTGGTTTCCATCACAAAGTCGCCACCAATGGTGCCAGCAATTTCAATCGCAGCACCACTGTTGTTTTGTATGCGAACTAGATCGGTCGTCGCCGCCTTTTGAAAATCAATTGTTGAGGCATTGGTAGTAAGCTCATTCGTAGCAGCTGCGCCGCCGACCCCACCATTGCCTTGTAAGATCACGTTGGTCGCCGAGACTGTGCCTATAGTGCGAGTCAATGTGCCCGTATTATTAATGGTCGCGTTCGTGGTGGTGCCATTCGCACCCACATTTGCGCCCAATGCCATCGTGCCGCCAGATGTTAGAGTAATGTCAGTCGCCGAGGCGGTGCCGATATTTGCACCTGGGTTGATCGCTAGGTCTGTGCCCGCATTGATATCAATGACTGAGCCACCAGTATCGCCGACTGCTCCACTTAAAGTAACTGTAGTAAGCGCATCGATATCAATCGTGCCCGCTGCGCTGTTCACTGTCTGTCCTGCTGAATTGCTCATTGCACCACCAGAGGCATTGAGTGTTACACCATTAATGGCACTCACCGCGCGATTCAAAGAAATATCACCAACTGTGTTGGTTAAGCTGACTACACCACCAGAAGAAACAAGACCGCCTCCGATAACGACTGGAATACCAGGGATCGTGCCAACAGTCACGTCACCTGAGACATCATTTTGTATGACCAGATCACCACCAAATGCTTGGCTTTGTATTGTGTAAGAACCTTGTGTGAGTAGAGGTGTGCCCACAGCACCAATCGAAAGGCCACTCAACTTAAGACTGCCGGAGTCCATGATAATAGCGCCACCAGTCTGAGCGATCGCACTCTGTGCATCGATAACGACATTTGCGGTGCCTGGCGTTATATCTTCAGCGAGTGTGATTCCACCAAATGTAGTGAGTGTAACATTCGCATCCGTAGTGGTGATGCCATCTACTACTGTTGTATCGAGTGCAGTGACTGAGCCGACTGTAAAGCCGTCGACTTCTTCAAAGTCAACCGCACCTGTAGTCAGTCCAGCGAAGGTAGTCACATTATTAAGACCAGAATTACTCAAAATTACCGAACCGGGAGTTCGAACAACTAGGCTATCTGCTAAAATTCCTGCGCCAAAGCCTTGTGTGATATTTCCAGCTGTAGTGCTCAAATCTACAATGCCAGAAGCTGCAGAAATCAATGTTGCGAAGGATTGACCAAGGTTCGCATCATTTTGGAAAGCAAAATCGCCACCCACAGTCACATTGCCTAAGGCGCCAGTCGCATTGCTGAATGAATTGATCTGAGAGCCTAGATCCAAACTACCAGCAACCGAAGCAGTCAGTAGATTGGATGTGCCACTCGCAGTGATTACACCAGATTGAGTCACTCCTGATGTGGTCGTTTGAATAGTTAAATTACGAAGCAACGTGCTTGTAGCGAAATCGATGTCGGCTGCACCCCCGTGCGCGATAGAAACGTCACCAAGTGCCAATGCGCTGGTTTCTTGAACATCAAAATCGATTGTTCCCGCGAGGTCATTGGCTGCGTTGTTAATAAGTATGCTACCGCGAGTCACACCGAGATTGTTACCTGTTGATGCTTCTGTGATAAACGTAGCGCTGCTCGTAGCCGGTGTCGCAAAAGTCACCGCGACCGATTGTGTGATACCGGTTTCAGCATTACTTACAAAAGTGCTGCCAGCGGCGACATCCGTGCTGAAGGCGACATTGTTAAAGTTGTTACCCGCTTCGTTCAGGGTAATGGCTGCACCATTTTGAATCGCAGTGAAGGCGACACCATCGTCCTTAGATTCAACAACAAGGTCACCAGTGATACCAGTCACTGTCGCTGCGTTGACTGTCGTGCCCAGATCGACTACGCCTGCGCGTGAAATCGTGACATCGCCACTTCCTCCAGAACCAACAACAGTTACACTGTTATTTGGATCGTCTAGAGTCACAGTTGAACCGCCGGTCACTGTAAGCAGTCCTGCTACAGCCACTCCATTTGCATCGTCTGCGTCTGCAGAATCAGTCACTGCACCAGCAGCACCTGTGTTGATATCAAGATCACCACCGACCAATGTGCCTCCTGGTAACAAGGCTGGATCGTTCTGGAAATTAACGTTACCATCAGAATCGGCAATGGTCACATCGCCTGTCGCTGCAAGCGTGGTCGCAGCACTAAAAGAACCCGCAGAAGTAATTGAGGTTCCAGCAGTTTGATTGATTGCATCCTCTGATGTCACAGTCACGCCCCCTGCAGCATTCGTTTGATTGATCGTGCCCAGTGTAATGGTGTTACCCGCACCTGTGTTGGTAATTGCAATCGCACCTGCCGTTGCATTCGCGGAGTCAATTGAGCCAGCAAGATCGATAACGCCAGTGTCAGTAGTCAGTGTCACAGTGCCAGTTGTCGCCGCAATGCTGGAAGCTGCATCTTGAGTGATTGAGCCATCACTATCAGTGTCAGCTACGCCCGCTTGTAGCGTAATATCCTCTGCCGCAGAGATATCACCGTCCACTACCACACTATCTCCAGAAAGCATTGCCAGAGAGCCAGTCGTTTCAGAAACGGTCACACCACTATTAATAGTGATGTCATCTGCACCCGCAGCACCGTCGTCACTACTGGTATAAGTGAATGTATTGCCGGAGCCAGTATTCGTCGTGGTGTTGACTGCAAAGGTAATCGGGCTACCCGCAGTGATTGTGCTATCCGTATCGCCAGTAATAGAGGTCGTCGCGAGCGAGCCCTCAAGTGCACTCAGATCTGCAATCGTAAGCGTCCCCGTGTTGGTTAACTCAAATGAACCAGCGCCAGTTTTTTGAACCGCGAGATTGCTAACTTCGGTCACTAGGCCTGAAACTGCGCCATCCGCAAGAACACCCAAGTCTTGAGCCGTAAGCGTGCCTGAACTTTGAGCGATGCCAGCAGCAGAATCGATTAAAATCGTGTTTGAGGAATCGACATCTGCATTGATACTAATTGATCCTGTCGATGTAGCCAAGCTCACGTCCGTGCCAGCTAGCAACGCTTCTTCAACAGTGAGTGCGCCAGCGCTCTGAATGTCGATAACTCCATTCGTGGCTTCAATGCCGGTGAGATTTGGATCGGGAACTACGTCAACACCAACGCTTATATCGCCCACACCACCAATGGTAACCGCCTGGCTGCTTTCAAGATACACATTCGTATCCGCAATTGCTTCTACATTTGCAACTGAGATACCCACTGCTTCTGAGGCAACAGCGGTCCCGATGGAACCTCCCGCCTCTAAACGTGCACGTGCTCCAATAATGTTCGCGCTTGAGCCTCCAGTAGCATCCGTAATGTCCCCACCTGCAACGACACTGACCGCATCACTCGCGGACAATACGCCCAATGCTACATTCGTCGTAGCATCGTAACGAATATCGCCACCACTAGTTTGAGCACTGCTTGACATTGTAATCGCACTCGCAGAGTCGAGCCTAACATCACCTGAAGCAGTGATGTTAGCAGACTGAGTCACGGTGTTTGCTGTGACACTAATATCACCAAAATTATTTTGTAAGCGACCACTGTTTAAATCGAAAGTGCCAACAGCAGTGATTTCTAGATCACCTGCAGCTTCCACATCGACCCACGTTACATTATCGATTGTAATATTACGCCCCGCATCGAGAGTTAGGTTTCCTCCACTGTCAATATCTCCCCAAGAACCGCTCGTTCCTAGAAGGATATCTCGGCCAGCCGTTAAGCTGACACTACCAATTGAATCGATAAACAAAAAGCCTCCAGCAGCCTGAACGTCAGAAGTCACACCATTTGCAGTTACGCTGACATCACCTGACGTCGTCGTAATAATTTGACCAGTTCCAGCATTCGAAAGAATCGAGCCATTGCTGACCAACTCGATGTCACCATTCACGCTCGTGATGTCAGAAGCGCCAATCACCAAATCTACACCGCTTGTATTCTCTATAAAAATTCCACCAGAGGTAACATTGTCAGCGTCAATCGTTCCTGTGCTTACCGCAATCGATGAACCCAAAGCTCCGATACCAGTGGATGCATTAAGAGAAACTGAATTGGCAGTGATCGTGCCAGCAGACTGACTGATTAAGCCGTCTGCATTGGCGATAAAATCACCACCTGCTAAATTGGCCGAATCATTTAGAAATACACTGCCTGGCGCATTCAATGTGAGATCAAGAGTGTCGCCGCCTGCCGCGCTATCTAGAAATTGTCCATTTATAAAAATGTCATTACCTGCGTCGAAAACTAGAGAATTGTCACCAGTGCCGTCAAAGTCCCAATCCGTTGATAAGGTAATGTCGCCAAGATCTGGGCCTATGCCATTCGCGAGTAAGGTCAAAGTGATTCCCCCAGTAAGAATCGCATTTAAAAATCCGACTCCGACCTGACTGCCTACAAAAGCGCCGTTACCTGCGATAATCTCAATATCATTTGGGTCGATAAGCCATTCTCCTCCTGCGTTCAGTTCGGGGATTTTAGCAAGCACAAGATACTCCGCTCCTGAGGTTTCAACAAACCCGCCAGAACCGTCGCCAGCTCCTAAAGCTGTGAGAGTGCCAAGAATTACTGCTTGCTGACCTGCATAGGTGATGATCGTGCCGCCGCTTCCACTAATGAGTGCATCCGCAGAAAGCGTGGCGTTTTCACCGATAGTCAAATTGTCTGCATTATTGATCGTCGCATCCAAACCTTGCTGGCCACCACCGATCTTGATCGAACCACCGCCAAAGTCACCCGATGCATCCACAAGTGCGTTGTCAGTGAGGTAAACATCATCCGCAGTGACCTCAATCTCACCGCCTGTTGAACCTGTCGCATCGATTGTGCCACTATTATAGATATCGCCGCCAGTTCCAGTCAGACGAACACGGCCGCCTGAGGTGTCAAAATTTTGCGCGCGGATCACGCCAGTGTTGTTCACGGCGGTGGAATATGCAGAACCCGTTGCATTTAGAGTGACCATTGCTGCTTGCACCTCACCTGAATTGCGAATGGCTTCGCCGTCCAGCTGTGTATCCGAAGTCGAACCGACCAAAACACTCACACGGCTATCTTCACCCGCTGGCTGTAATAAAATCTGTGTGCCACTTGCGAGGCCCACTTCGTCAGCAGAGACGACACTACCTTGATTGTCCACTTGCTGGGCAAAAAGAAAAACCCCGGCATCTCCAGAGATGGAACCGAGGTTGGTAATTGCTGCATTCGACTCTCCAAGAAATGAAAGGTCGCCGCCATTCAAGAAGTCTTCATTGGATACGTCAAGTGTTGCCCCTATAAATGCCGCTGTATCGATGACACCATTTGCTCCCACTGTGATGCCATTTGGATTAATCAAGAAAATTTGTCCGTTCGCAGAGAGCGTGCCGTCAATCAAGGATGGTGTTAGCGTCACGACTCGATTCAAAGCTGCTGCGTTTGATCCCGTCTGGATGAATTGAGTGAGCGCTCCCTGACTGATCGAAAAGTCGTCCCAATTAATAATCGCAGTCTGGCTCCCTTGCGTGATGGTCAAGACATTGCCGTCGCGGTTGAAATTGACATCACCGGAGATGACTTGCTCTCCCGAAGGGACCGACGCTGAAGCCGCTACGATTAAAGCGCTTGGGTGCATGCCGACCATTAGGAAGGCGGTGGTTCCGGCGATTAGCTTGTTAAGTTTAGATGGGCGACCGAGACGTATTAGTGAGAGCATAGTAAAATAAACTATTATGACAGTTAGGGACACAGTTCACCCAGTGGGAATAAGTGAATAAGTGACATGGTTATTAACAATTAGACTTATTAACAAATAACTGTCCTATGGCTGTCAACGAGATATGCCCAGAAACTTTACGTAATTTGTTTAGTTAGAATACGGTAAAGCGCTTAAAACACCTCTAGATATTTCCCTCTGGACAGACATAGAGATATCCACATCAGTGATGTGTATGCAATACCTCACGAAATTGAATGCACTCCTTGGAGTCACCGCCGTCGCATTGGTCGTCATGCTAATACTGCAAAACAACGCGAATAAAGCGCTACAGAGCGAATCTCAGCAACAAGTCTTAGAGATACGCAGTGGACAGCAAACCCAGCAAGTAACTGGACAAGTTGCGGCCAATATTATTCGAGACCTCGCTCAACTCTCTATCGCCAACGAGAACCTGCGCGACTTACTCGCAAAGCATGGCTTCCAGGTAACTTTAAACAATCAACCACAGTCTCGATAAACGATGTCTCAAAATACTTCCTGTAACTCCTCTAACTGTTGCAATACTTTGGGGCAACTACTGCTCAGCAGTGCGGTCATCATCTTACTAGCCTGGCAGCTATCCATTAGCCGAGACGTTCACGCAGTTCTAGAGTCTGCAAAAGAGCAGCGTGCAGTAATCATAGAGCAAGCCACCACGAACCAGGCTAAAACTTCACAACAATTAGAAAGCTTTTTAAGTGATTTACTCATGCTGGCCGATAATGATGCACAAGCAGCGGCAGTCGTGCAAAAATATGGTATAAAACGGAATACACCCGACGCTCCGGCTAACTAGCCACTTTAACTGCCTTCTGGGCATGTCTCAAGAGGCAGGCAAAAACTCACTTCGGTCCACTCGCCTTCGCAGCTTTCTGCATAGACGGTCCCACCG
>Ga0209533_1003820_pt1 | contig 13226 bp, 6 predicted proteins | sample COG_04_FD_184748 | JGI IMG/M metagenome (GOLD analysis project Ga0209533, IMG submission 184748) | Pelagic Microbial community sample from North Sea - COGITO 998_met_04 (SPAdes) (version 2) | ecosystem: Environmental > Aquatic > Marine > Neritic zone/Coastal water | place: Helgoland, sampling... | reverse complement strand
AGATCCAGCAAAGTCAATAAAACCTAGCTCTGTTAACCAGCCCGACCCTTGCCATTGCCATCCCCCAGCAATAGGGTAGATGATAGCAGTCATTACAACTGAAAAGATGATGTACGTTGAATACTTTGTTCTTCCAGCAATTGCTCCAGAAACAATAGTAGCAGCAGTAGCAGCAAACATTGTTTGAAAGAATAAATCAGCACCTTCGCCTTGCATGATACCACTCCAGAAAAACCATCCGTTTGTAGTATCGCCATACATTAATGAGTATCCTACAAACCAGTAGGTAAGAGAGCCTACAGCAATATCAAGCAAGTTTTTCATTGCGATATTTACTGCATTTTTTGAACGTGTCATTCCAGACTCTACTAAAGTAAAACCTGCTTGCATAAAGAATACTAAGATACCAGATAATAGCATCCATAACATTCCCATGTCGTCCTTGATCGCCCCAGCAAGACTCTCAACCGCAGCGGCATCCTGTATTACTAGAGGTAAGTTGTTAATTAAATGTGACATAAATTATATTTTTGGTTGGTTAATATTTATACGGGTACTAGAAAGAATATATTGCAGCAACAGTAAAGGCAGCTAAGCTTTTAGCGGCAACACCGTCAGCGTCAACATATGGCTCAATGTCATTATTCCAAGAGTCTAACCTTACTTCTGGCTTAATAGTTAAGTTCTCTACAGTATAGCTTCCAGTTAAAGTTGTAGCAAATACACTTGGTAAATCATCAACATCTTTTGCGTGGAGTCCAAAAAGCTCACCTCTTAATCCAATAGAAAAAGATTCAGATGTTGCTAATTGTGGGTAAAGTGCTGCTCCGTAAAAACCAGCATCGTTACTAACTTGGTATGCACCATTGATCCCTAAGAAAAAGGAGTCAGATAAATCAAATCCACCTGTATAGTCAATTTCGAATCCTAATACTGAATCGTTGTCATAGTAGAGGTTTAAATACTGACCTGCATAGCCTAATTGTGCTCCAAAACCGTAATCGCCAGTTGCGTTGTTGTTTGTGTCTGTAGGGTTCATTACCGCTAACATTAAGCTAAAATCTTCTCCTAAAGCGAAATCAGCTTTTAATCCAACATGAGAAAAAGGACCGCTTGAGAATAAATAAGATGTGCTGTAGTTAAAGTTTCCAGCAGCAGAAATAACTTCATAGCCTAAGAAAGTATTAAAACGACCGACGGTTAAAGTTGTACTTTCACTTACATTCCAGTAAGCGTATAATTGGTTAAGGTATTGACCAATATGACCTTCGCCAAGATCTTGACCAATAGCAGCATCACCTCTTGGGCCAAATACTAGATCGGCAACTACACCTGTTTTTTCGCCGTCATAGCTAAGTACAACATTAGCCATTCCTAAAGCAAATCCAGCTTCATCAGCAAATGATGTTCCAAAAGAGCCAGACACGTCATCTGATGCTGTTAGGTACGTTTGGTGATAAGCATCTACAGTACCAGACACTGATAATTTAGGAGCTTCTTCTTGTGCGTTTAGAGTCATCGCTCCGATAAAAACAATTGCACTTAAAATAATTTTTTTCATAATAGTTAAATTTAATAGTTAATATTTTTTAGTTATTGGGCAAAACTAAACATTAACCACACATACCCCTATAAAAATTAGGGTAAACAATTAATTTTTATATAATATTTAATTTAAACCCCTAAAATTTTAGGGTATTGGCGTTTTAATTGTTGTTTTTTAAACATTTCAACAATACAGGGGTTCTTAAAAATTGTTTTTGGGAGTCTAGCCCCTTAATGTTGGTAGGAAAGAAAAACAACCCATTTCTCTATTGATTATTCGATAGTCTAAGGAGGGTTTCATTGCTCAAAATGCATTAATAGGTATTCTAAATTGGAATTTCGAAAAAGTGACTGGGCTTTTTTTAAAATCGACTTTTACCAATTATCTTACATCTTTATTAAGGATAAACCAGAAATATTTATAAGTATGTTAGAAAAGCAAGGACTTTATTTACCGGAATTTGAACATGACAATTGTGGTGCAGGTTTTATATGTAGTTTGACAGGGAAGCGTTCCAATGATATCATCCATAAAGCATTAGAGATTTTAGTTAAACTCGAACACAGAGGTGCGGTGAGTTCGGACGGTGTGACTGGAGATGGCGCAGGTATTCTTATCGATATCCCACACAATTTCTTCAAACTATTTTGTGAATTTGAATTGCCAGAAGCTGGGCAGTATGCCGTTAGTAATGTCTTTTTACCTCGGAAAGAAAATCAAAGAGCGCACTGTGTAGCAGTTTTTGAATCTGAAATAAAAAAACAAGGCCTTCAAATTCTTGGCTGGAGAGATGTTCCTGTAAACAGTGCTGTTTTAGGAGAAATCGCCAAAACAACCGAGCCCTTTGTGAAGCAGATATTTATTAGTAAATCGGATAGCAAACAAACAGAATTTGATTTTAACTTAAAATTGTTTGCAGCACGGAAAATTGCTGAGCATACTATATACGACTCAAAACTATCCGAGTCAAAATTCTTTTACCTCCCAAGTCTTTCAACCAAAATCATTATTTTCAAAGGGTTGTTAAAGCCAGAACATATTAATGAATATTATCTTGACCTCTATAATTCAGCCTTAGATACCCGATTGGCATTGGTTCATCAACGCTTTTCAACCAATACCTTTCCAACATGGGATTTGGCACAACCATTCCGATACATATGTCATAACGGAGAAATAAACACCTTAAGAGGAAATGTGTCTCGCATGTTTTCTAGAGAAGAAATTATAAAAAGTGACGCCTTTGGTGATGACATCAAAAAAATCATCCCAACCATCCTAAAAGGAAAATCAGATTCTGCAACTTTAGATATGGTTGTTGAATTATTATTAATGACAGGACGCTCGCTACCAGAAGTCATGATGATGTTGGTTCCTGAAGCTTGGGAGAAAAACCCCGACATGTCTGATTCCAAAAAAGCGTTCTATGAATACAACTCTTGCCAGATGGAACCATGGGATGGTCCCGCATCTATTCCGTTTACCGATGGAAACTTTATCGGAGCAGTATTAGATAGAAATGGTTTACGCCCCTCAAGATATACCGTAACTAAAGACGGCAACGTAATCATGTCATCAGAAACTGGCGTTGTTGATATTGAACCTGAAGACGTAGAATTCCATGGAAGACTAGAGCCAGGTAAGATGTTTTTGGTTGATATGAATGAAGGCCGCATCGTGAATGACGAAGAAATCAAAGAAAAAATTGCCGCCAAACAACCATACCGAAAATGGTTGAATGAAAACCTGGTACATTTAAAAGATATATCCGCAAAAAAAGGCCCTATTAAATATGAGGAAGTTGACCTAAAGAAACGAGAAGTTGCTTTTGGATATACTAAGGAAGACCTTAATACGATTATTCGCCCGATGGCACAATTAGGTAAAGAACCGATTGGCTCTATGGGAAGTGATACACCAATTGCTGTATTGTCCGAACGCCCTCAACTCATCTATAACTATTTCAAACAAATATTTGCACAAGTAACGAACCCGCCTTTAGATGGAATTCGTGAAGAATTAATTACAGATATTAGTTTAACACTTGGAAGCGACACCAATATTTTTGATTGTAATTCAGAAGCCTGTAAAAAATTAAAAATTCAAAACCCTGTTATTTCAAAACACGATTTAGATAAAATCAGAAATTATGATACAAACCCTAATTTCAAGGTGGAGTCTATTTCTATGTTATATGAAGTAAATAGAGGATTAAATGAATTAGAAAGTGCACTTGAAGTTTTAGTTAACAAAGCCTCAAAAGCAATCGACGATGGTGCTAATATTATTATTTTATCCGATCGATTTGTAGATGAAAATCACGCACCAATTCCAGCACTTTTAGCCTGTTCGTATGTGAATCACGCACTTCATAAACTCAATAAACGCTCGAGAATTAGTTTAATAATTGAATCTGCAGAACCAAGAGAAGTGCACCATTTTGCACTCTTATTTGGATTTGGCGCAAGTGCAGTCAACCCCTATATTGTAAATGAGATTGTCGAAAAACAAATCGAGGACTCGGACATAGCAGACTTAGAATACCTTACCGCAATCAAGAACTACAACAAAGCTGTTGGAAAAGGCATCTTGAAAGTGATGAATAAAATTGGAATTTCTACACTAAACTCCTATCGCGGCTCACAATTGTTTGAATGTGTTGGAATCAACACGACTACTGTTGAAAAGTATTTTCCAAACACACCAACCCGAATTCAAGGAATTGGTTTGATAGAAATAGAAAAAGAAATCGTTAAGCGTCACAAAAAAGCATTCAACCCAATTATTGAATCCAATATTGAAATAGGCGGGGAATACAGATGGCGTCGTGGACAAGAAAAACACATGTTTAATCCATTGACGGTAGCCAAACTTCAAGAATCTGTTCGCACCAATAAAGCGTCCACTTTTAAAGAATATTCAGAGCTTGTAAATGATCAGTCCAAGCAACTAATGACTATTAGAGGGTTGTTTGAATTTGATCAATTTGATCCGATTTCAATTGATGAAGTTGAGCCCTGGACCGAAATCGTAAAACGATTCAAAACAGGCGCGATGTCTTATGGGTCCATTAGTAAAGAAGCCCATGAAAACTTAGCGGTTGCGATGAACAGAATTGGCGGAAAAAGCAACTCCGGAGAAGGCGGAGAAGATGAAGAGCGATTTTATAAAAACGCAAAAGGCGATTGGAGAAACTCGTCCATTAAACAAGTGGCCTCAGGGCGTTTTGGAGTGACTTCAAACTACCTCACGAGCGCTAGTGAGATTCAAATTAAAATAGCACAAGGTGCAAAACCGGGCGAAGGCGGGCAATTGCCAGGGCCAAAAGTAAACCGCGAAATTGCAAAAACAAGAAATTCAACGCCTTATGTTGGATTGATATCACCACCACCTCATCACGATATTTATTCTATTGAAGATTTATCGCAATTAATATATGATGTCAAATCAGCAAATAGAGCAGCACGAATTAATGTGAAGTTGGTTTCTGAAATTGGTGTAGGAACAGTCGCTGCAGGTGTAGCCAAAGCAAAAGCAGATGTGATATTAGTTTCTGGGTTTGATGGCGGAACAGGCGCTTCACCACTTACATCTTTGAAACATGCTGGTCTTCCTTGGGAATTAGGAATCGCTGAAGCCCAACAAACATTGGTAATGAACAATCTGAGAAATCGAATTGTTTTGGAATGTGACGGCCAATTAAAAACCGGTCGTGACGTAGCGGTTGCATGTCTGTTAGGAGCGGAAGAATTTGGTTTTGCTACCGCACCTTTAGTCGCCTCTGGATGTATCATGATGCGTGTATGTCATTTAAATACATGTCCAGTAGGGATTGCAACTCAAAATCCAGAATTGCGTAAAAAATTCAAAGGAAAACCAGAGCATGTTGTAAACTACATGTATTTCGTTGCCCAAGAATTGCGCGAGATTATGGCACAGTTGGGCTTTAAGACCGTTGATGAAATGGTGGGTCAGGTTCAAAAACTAAATCGCAATAAAGCAATTGAGCACTATAAATCCTCTGGAATTGATTTATCGCCAATCCTACATAAAGTAGACGTCGCAGACGACATAAAACTATACAACACCGAACAACAAGAGCACAACCTAGACGTTCATTTAGATTTCAAAATAATCAAACAAGCGCACCAAGGGATATTTAGAAGACAACGCACACACTTAAAACTTCCGATCACCAACATTGATAGAGCAGTTGGCGCGATTTTAAGTAATGAAATATCAAAAATTTATGGCGCAGATGGCTTGCCTGAAGACACTATAAATATTGATTTTAATGGTTCTGCCGGACAAAGTTTTGGCGCCTTTACAACTAAAGGTGTGACAATGACGGTTCATGGGAATACAAATGACTACCTCGGAAAAGGATTATCGGGGGCAAAACTAATCATCAAAGTTCCTGAAACCAGTACAATTATCCCCGAAAATAATATTATTACAGGAAATGTAACTTTATATGGCGCAACTGCTGGAGAAGTTTACATCAATGGAAAAGCAGGTGAACGGTTTTGTGTCCGTAACTCAGGAGCCAAAGCTGTAGTCGAAGGTATTGGCGATCATGGCTGTGAATATATGACCGGAGGTGTCGCTGTGATACTTGGAAAAGTAGGCAGAAATTTTGGCGCCGGAATGAGTGGTGGTATAGCGTATGTTTTAGATGAAGACAATACGTTCACTAAAAACTGTAATGGCGAAGATTTAAATATCGACCCTATTGAACTTCAGGAGGATGTGAATCAATTAAGATCATTAATCGAAAATCATTTTGTAGCGACGTCAAGTCCGCTGGCAAAACGAATTTTAGAAAACTGGGAGGCAACGCTTCCAAAATTCAAAAAAGTACTGCCAGAAGAATACAGACAGGCTTTATTAAGATTAGAAAAAGAACAACTAGAAACAGTTTAAGGATGGGAAAGACAACAGGATTTTTAGAATTTGAGCGACAGGACGAAACCTATGAGTCGCCTAAAGAGAGAATAAAAAATTATAAGGAATTTACAATTCCATTGGAAGAATCTAAATTAAAAGATCAAGGCGCCCGTTGTATGGACTGCGGAATTCCGTTTTGTCATAGTGGCTGTCCACTTGGAAATTTGATTCCAGATTTTAACGATAAAGTTTATAAAGGCAAATGGAAAGAGGCGGCGGAAATTTTACATTCCACCAACAACTTCCCAGAATTTACAGGCAGATTATGTCCAGCACCCTGTGAAGAAGCCTGTGTTTTAGGGATTAATGAAGACCCCGTAAGTATTGAAAATATTGAAAAAAACATTGTTGAAACCGCCTTTACTGAGGGCTGGATTACAGCTCAACCACCAAAAGTAAGAACCAACAAAACAGTTGCGGTTATTGGCTCTGGTCCTGCAGGATTAGCTGCCGCACAACAACTAAACAGAGCAGGTCATACCGTTACTGTTTTTGAACGCGATAATAAAGTTGGTGGACTATTACGCTATGGCATTCCAGATTTTAAAATGGAAAAAAACGTCATCGACCGACGTATTAAAGTCTTAGAAGAGGAAGGGATTGTGTTTAAAACCAACGCACATGTTGGTAAAAACTTAGACGCCAACCAACTCAAAGCCGATTTCGATGCCGTAGTCTTATGTGGTGGAGCGACCGTAAAAAGAAACATTCCAATTCCAGGTGCTGAATTAAAAGGCGTTCATCAAGCTATGGAATTTCTAAAACTAAACAATCAATACGTGGACGGTTTAGTTGATTTTAAAGACGTGCTGTCTGCCAAAGGTAAAAACGTCATTGTAATTGGTGGGGGTGATACAGGATCAGATTGTATAGGAACCTCAAACCGTCATGGTGCAAAATCCGTTACTAATTTTGAGATTTTGACCAAACCAACGGAAGGGCGTCCTGCAAATCAACCTTGGCCCTATTGGCCAATGAAGCTCAAAACAACCTCTTCGCATCAAGAAGGTGTAGAACGATTTTTTAGCATCTCAACCAAAGAATTTATTGGTGATAAAAACGGAAAACTGAAAGCCTTAAAAACGGTTGAGGTAGAATGGATATTTAAACAAGGGGAGCGACCAGATTTAAAAGAAGTACCAAACTCCGAAAAACTTTGGGAGTGTGATTTAGTGCTGTTGGCCTTAGGATTTACAGGCGCCGAAAAAACATTGGCAGATCAATTTGGTTTAGAAATGGATTTCAGAACCAACATTAAAGCAACCACTAAAGACTATGTAACAAACGTTCCTGGCATATTTGCTGCTGGAGACATGCGACGTGGACAATCCTTAATTGTGTGGGCCATCTCTGAAGGAAGGCAAGCAGCACACCATGTGGACACCTATTTAATGGGCGCTTCAGAACTACCTTTAAAAGATGATAGTGATTTACCGCGTATTTAGTATTATTTTTGCGGACTGAACATCATACAGAATTGACTTTAATTACTTGTTTTACAGAAGATTAAAGCCATTTTCAAACAATTGAATTTAAACCATTTAATGACATATTTTCTACACTAAATGTGTAAAAAGATAATTTTGGAACTTATAAGGCATAAAATTAATAATGAAAAAACTAAATAAATACAGCCAAGCGGTAACTCAAGACCCAACGCAACCAGCAGCCCAAGCTATGCTACATGCCATTGGATTGTCTAAAGCAGACTTCGAAAAACCATTGGTAGGAATTGCTAGTACAGGATACGAAGGAAACCCCTGTAACATGCACCTCAATGATTTGGCAAAACTTGTAAAAGAAGGCACACTTAACAAAGACGTCATAGGGCTTATTTTTAACACCATTGGTGTTAGTGACGGGATTTCAATGGGGACACCAGGAATGCGTTTTTCATTGCCATCTAGAGATATTATTGCCGACTCTATGGAAACGGTTGTACAGGCGATGAGCTATGACGGTCTGATTACTGTAGTTGGGTGTGATAAAAACATGCCAGGTGCATTAATGGCGATGATTCGTGTTGATAAACCAGCCATTTTGGTCTATGGAGGAACGATTGATTCAGGATGTCATAACGGAAAAAAACTAGATGTCGTTTCTGCATTTGAAGCTTGGGGAAGTAAAGTTGCAGGCACAATGTCTGAATCTGAATTTGAAAAAATTGTAGAAAAAGCATGTCCAGGAGCAGGTGCTTGTGGTGGCATGTACACCGCAAATACAATGGCCTCAGCCATTGAAGCCTTAGGAATGGCACTACCTTATAACTCGTCCAACCCAGCAACTGGCGATGAAAAAAAGAAAGAAGCGATCAAAGCTGGAGAAGCGATGCGCTTACTATTAGAAAAAGATATTAAACCCTCAGATATCATCACAAAAAAATCGCTCGAAAATGCCATTCGACTTGTGACAATACTTGGAGGTTCAACAAATGCAGTCCTACACTTTTTAGCGATAGCAAGAGCTGCTCAAATAAAATTTACCCTCGAAGATTTTCAAAGGATCAGTGACAACACCCCATTTTTGGCCGATTTGAAACCTAGTGGGAAATACTTAATGGAAGATGTACATCATGTTGGAGGAATTCCAGCGGTGATGAAATATCTATTAGATAAAGGTTTACTTCACGGAGATTGTTTAACTGTAACCGGAAAAACAGTTGCTGAAAACCTAGCTGAAGCACAAGATCTGTCAGAGGGTCAAGATGTGATCAGAACTATCGAAGAACCTATTAAAACTTCTGGACACCTAAGAATGTTGTATGGAAACTTAGCATCCGATGGAAGTGTTGCCAAAATCACAGGAAAAGAGGGCTTAAAATTTAAGGGCCCAGCAAAAGTTTTTGAAGGCGAATACGATGCTAATGACGGTATCCGAGACGGTAAAGTCAGTAAAGGTGACGTTGTTGTCATTCGTTATGAAGGCCCTAAAGGCGGGCCAGGAATGCCTGAAATGTTAAAACCTACCGCAGCCATTATGGGTGCTGGATTAGGAAAAGATGTCGCATTAATTACCGACGGACGTTTTTCCGGTGGAACACATGGATTTGTAGTTGGACACATTACTCCTGAAGCTCAAGAAGGTGGAACAATTGCTTTGGTAAAAGACGGCGATATTATAACCATTGACGCTGAAACCAATTCAATCATTCTAGAAGTATCTGATGAAGAGCTTGAAGCGCGTAAAACACAATGGAATGCACCTGACTTAAAAGTAACAAGAGGCGTACTATATAAATATGCAAGAACGGTTTCGTCGGCATCTGAAGGATGTGTAACCGATGAATTTTAAATTTTAATTATGGAAACACTAACCGCCAAACAAAAGCAATACTTAGAGCAACCGAAAGTACGTATTTCAGGGAGCGAAGCGATTGTAAGATGTTTATTAGCCGAAGGTGTAGAGGTTTTATATGGCTACCCCGGCGGGGCAATTATGCCTGTTTATGACGAACTCTATAAATACGAAGGCGAAATAAACCATGTCCTTACACGACACGAACAATGTGCTGCTCATGCTGCTCAAGGTTATGCACGTATTTCAGGAAAAGTAGGCGTTGCTATGGCAACTTCTGGACCGGGTGCTACCAATTTAATTACAGGAATTGCCGACGCACAAATTGATTCTACACCAATTGTATGTATCACAGGACAAGTGCCTTCTCATTTACTGGGAAGTGATGCTTTTCAAGAAACGGATATTGTTGGAATTTCTACACCGGTAACCAAATGGAACCATCAAATTACAAAAGCATCTCAAATTCCAGAAATTATTGCACGCGCATTTTATCTTGCAAGAAGTGGACGTCCAGGTCCTGTTCTAATTGACATTACTAAAGACGCACAGTTTGAAGAATTTGATTTCCAATATAAAAAATGTACAGGTGTTCGCAGTTATGTACCAGTACCTGAACTAGAGGAATCTGCTGTAGTTGCTGCTGCGGAGGTAATTAACAATGCTAAAAAACCAATGATTGTTTGGGGGCAAGGCGTGATTCTTGGCAAGGCCGAAGAAGAACTTAAGGCTGTGATTGAAAAAACAGGAATACCTGCCGCATGGACCATTTTAGGGGCTTCGGCAATTCCGACGTCACACCCTTTAAACATTGGAATGGTAGGAATGCATGGAAACTATGCGCCTAACGTTCTCACCAATGAATGTGATGTTTTAATAGCTATTGGAATGCGATTTGATGATCGGGTCACTGGAAAATTAGATGAATATGCCACCCAGGCCAAAATTGTTCATTTTGAAATTGATCCGTCAGAAATTAATAAAAATGTAAAAGCAGATGTTGCTGTTTTGGGCGATGCTAAAGAAAGTTTATCTAAAGTATTAGCATTACTAAACACAAATTCACATCCAGAATGGCTTCAAAAATTCAATGACTTATATGAAATTGAATACAATAAAGTCATTAAAAATGATTTACATCCAACTACCGAAGGACTCACCATGGGTGAAGTTCTTAAAGAGATAAACATTCAATCCAAAGGTGAAGCAGCTATAGTATCAGATGTTGGTCAACACCAAATGATTGCATGCCGTTATGCCGATTTTAATGTAAGTAAAAGCAATATTACTTCTGGAGGATTGGGCACAATGGGCTTTGCATTACCAGCAGCTATAGGCGCTAAAATGGCAGCACCAGACCGCGAAGTGGTTGCTATTATTGGCGATGGTGGATATCAAATGACCATTCAGGAATTAGGGACTATTTTTCAGAATAAAGTTCCTGTAAAAATAGTGGTGCTGAACAACGAATTTTTAGGAATGGTTCGTCAATGGCAACAACTGTTTTTCGATAAGCGTTATGCCTCTACCGAAATGGTGAACCCCAATTTTGTAGCCATTGCAAAAGGCTATTATATAGAAGCTCAAAAAGTTACCAAACGTGAAGAGCTTTCGACAGCTATTAAGGAAATGATTGATAGTGATGAACCGTATTTCTTAGAAGTTTGCGTTGAAAAAGAAAACAATGTATTTCCAATGGTTCCCTCAGGAGCTTCAGTTTCAGACATTAGATTAGAATAAAAATGGAAACAGAAAAACAACTTTATACAATATCGATTTATACCGAAAACAACATCGGTTTGCTCAATAGAATTTCAGCGATTTTTCAAAGAAGACGCATCAATATTGAAAGCCTAAACATTTCCGTTTCTGAAATTGAAGGTGTATCTCGTTTTACGATTTTGGTCAATATGACAGAAGTAAATGTTAAAAAGATCCTTGGTCAAATTGAAAAGCAAGTTGAGGTGATCAAGGCTTACTGTCATGAAGATGAGGACACGATTTTTCAAGAGTCATGTTTGTTCAAAATCAAATCAGACTTACTGTTTGAAGAGCGTCAAATTCAAAACATTATTAAAGAAAGCAATGCACGAATCGTTACGGTAAACAAAACATTTTTTGTGTTGGAAAAATCAGGACGTCGAAGCGAAATAGAACTACTTCACAGAGAATTAAGCGTTTTTGGAATCATGCAATTTGTACGTTCCGCACGAATCGCTGTAACCAAAGATGAATTAAAAATAACAAAAATGCTGAACGCATTCAAAAACTAACTAAAATGTCAAATTATTTTAACACATTAACATTAAGAGAAAAATTAGAGCAATTAGGGAAATGTCGTTTTATGGACGCTTCAGAATTTGAAGACGGAGTAACGGCACTAAAAGGCAAGAAAATTGTTATTGTAGGTTGTGGAGCCCAAGGGTTAAACCAAGGTTTAAATATGAGAGATTCTGGATTGGATATCTCTTATACATTAAGACAGGCTGCAATTGATCAAAAGAGAGAATCTTTTATGAATGCAACTTCTAATGGATTTACTGTTGGAACTTATGAAGAATTACTACCTACTGCGGATTTAGTAATTAACTTAACGCCAGATAAACAACACACAAATGTTGTAAAAACGATAATGCCTTTATTAAAAAAAGGAGCCACATTATCTTATTCCCATGGGTTTAATATTGTTGAAGAGGGGATGAAAATTCGCGAAGATTTAACTGTAATTATGGTAGCGCCAAAATGCCCTGGGTCCGAAGTTAGAGAAGAATATAAAAGAGGATTTGGAGTGCCAACATTAACTGCTGTACACCCAGAAAATGATCCACAAGGCAAAGGATGGGCACAAGCCAAAGCTTATGCAGTTGCCACAGGTGGCCATAGAGCTGGCGTATTAGAATCGTCATTTGTCGCCGAAGTTAAAAGTGATTTAATGGGAGAGCAAACGATTTTATGTGGTTTGTTACAAACAGGAGCAATTTTATCTTTTGATAAGATGGTAGCAGAAGGAATTGAGGCGAGTTATGCCGCTAAATTAATTCAGTATGGCTGGGAAACTGTGACCGAAGCGTTAAAGCATGGTGGAATCACAAATATGATGGATAGATTGTCGAACCCTGCAAAAGTAGAAGCGTTTAGACTTTCTGAAGAATTAAAAGATATTATGCGTCCATTGTTCCAAAAACATATGGATGATATTATGACGGGTCATTTTTCTAAAACAATGATGGAAGATTGGGCGAATGATGATAAAAACTTGTTAACTTGGAGAGCAGCTACAGGCGAAACTGCTTTTGAAAAGCAAACAATTACAGATCAAGAAATTCCAGAACAAGAATACTTTGACCACGGAACTTTATTAGTTGCTTTTGTTAGAGCTGGTGTTGAATTAGCTTTTGAAGCAATGACAGATTCTGGTATTATAGACGCTTCTGCATAC
>Ga0209533_1003813_pt1 | contig 13241 bp, 12 predicted proteins | sample COG_04_FD_184748 | JGI IMG/M metagenome (GOLD analysis project Ga0209533, IMG submission 184748) | Pelagic Microbial community sample from North Sea - COGITO 998_met_04 (SPAdes) (version 2) | ecosystem: Environmental > Aquatic > Marine > Neritic zone/Coastal water | place: Helgoland, sampling... | reverse complement strand
CAATACGATGGTACCCTGAATCCATCATCTTAATGTCATCGTATACCCATCCACGTCGACCCATTTTACGGGGTTTTTTTTCAACCGTCTTGGTTGAAAGGTCGTCGGTAACTACCGACAAATTATCATCTTCGAGTTGTGCCATGTATCCACGGTCATTATCGTTGAGTGAGCGAATTGAGTTATTGTCGTAATCGGACATTTAGAAAATAGTAGTATCTATAGTAACGTGTGTTATAATGACTTAACTACTAATATCTTTATGTAGTTTTACAAGTTTATTTTTGCAAGATAATATCAGATTATATTGTATACCATGATATCAATAAAACCAGAAATAGAAGACATAATAAATGATAAATTCATGAAAAAAATACAACCGGGAACCGCCGTATATGATGTAAAACCACCATCCATGTACGGTACTATAAATGAACCTGAAAAGAAAGTAGTAGAAACGGGTAACGATAGTATATTTTATAAATATTTGAGTAGTGACACATTAAATAAGGTAATAAATATAAACGATGATACCGAATTCAATTACGTTTTATATAATATAGTAGATGATAGTGATAAACCATATGTAAAATTTTTAATGAATAATGATAATAACATAATGAAATTTCCAAATGAAAAAGGAAACATAGAGAACATTGACAGTGATAGTAGTTCAGATAGCGATAGCGATACTGATGATATAATACCTTTTATTGAAGAAGAAGACGATGAAGAATTATTGGATATATCATCAAATGATGATGATTATGATGATGAAAACTATCTTCCAGAACAATGTTCTCAATATATAGAAAAACATTTTGGTATTACTGATGAAACTTCTGAAGATTTTTACAAAGGGTATGTGAATATAGAAGATAAAATATACATATTTATAGATACATCGATAATTCATATGAATTTATCTGACGAGAACCAGTATTCATGGGTAATCATAGATGAAATAATACATAAAAAATCATCAAATAATACACCCATATGTAAGATTATTACTCAGATGTTTACTAATAATTCAGACATACAAAATATATATGACGAGAACAATGACATAATAGAACACCCAATATGTGTATATATATGCCAGTCTGAAGATAGCAAGTATACAAATGTCGAAGTAACCGAACAACTAACTACTTCATTGGTATCAAATAAGGTATCTCATGATGTATTTGGAAATATTACAATGTTCTCCACAACCCCTATTTTAAATGGTAATAATTATAAAAAATACGGTTTATTTACAAGAAGTGCTAACTATATATTACATACGAATTTTACAAGGTCTGAAGTAGAATATATAAAAGATAAGTCTTGTATTCGGTTTCCATACAATGATGTGGAATGTTGGGCTGTAAAGGATTCCACATTGTTCTCCCATATCTAATATATTTTTGTTAGTTATATTAGATATTATTTCATATACCCAGATAAAAATTTTTCAAGAACAATATTATCAATTGTAGTCTGAAAATTATTCATGATATCTTCTTTTAATGGTTTTCGGTCATACACTTCTTCATATCCATTGATAAATTGGATGATTTTTTCAACGTGGAGGTTGTATTCGTCTTCCTCTTCGCGTATTTTTCTGGCAGTTTCCTGAATTTCTTGTAATTTAAGATTCTCTTGTTCTCTCTTAATATCCTCATGTCGTATTAGTTCGTCGTTACGTTCCGCTAATATTCGTTGTTGTTCTAATATAAATTGGTCTCTTTCTTTTACGGCTTCTTCGGCAGCACCATCTATAATTGGTTCATTACCTATTTCTTTAAACCATTGGTTTCTGGTTTCTTCCGCACTGGTAATAGTATCACATATATCGGGTTTCTTTACTTTATCAAATCCCGGTTTATTTTTGAATTTATGTTTAAATTCTTTGACGGTACTATTTTCAATGGATGGACTGGTTTCCATTAATCTATCAAACTCAAGACGACACGCTTTTATAAAATGCCCTGCTTTGTCACGTTCTTCTGGTTTTTTTGCTAATTCAATTCGTACATTTCTTGCGAATTTATCCCAAGAAATAGCTGATACGCGATGAGCTTCGTTTTTTTCCGAGACTTTCAAATACTGTTGAATTGTTGTTAAAATCCCAACTAAAATATTGATACTACCTATTATAGCGGGGGCGTATTGTTTAATATTTGGTGGAAATGTTTCTTGCGCGAAAGATGCGGTTCCAGTAATTGTAGATAAAATAATAGCGGGTATAGTAAACCATGCTTGTTGACTTGCGAGTTTAGTATGGCTTCTAAAATTTAACCATTTGTAACATTGTGCTACATCGCACCATTCAATTAATATTTTTTCATTATCAGGAGACCATACTACTTTATCATCTAATGGGTTTCCACGACCACGAACACTTTGTTTTTCATCATTGTTATCTAATTCTTTAGTAATTACTTGTTTTATAGATTCGTCTGTATCCATCTAAATTAAGCTATATATTTACACAACATTCTATTTTTATTGTAGTAATTACAAAAATTATTATGTACTTTCTGTATCTGATAATGTGGATACAGTGGTGGGTGTATGTACTGGAGTAGGTGTTATAATTTCGGTATTATCCGGAATTAATGTTATATTGACTAACTTGTTCTCACTGTTTTCATCAATCTTTGGTATAGATTGTACCGATACCGATGACATATCATCAACAGGGTCTATATCCATAGTAATCGGACTTTCATCATCATATTCATTATAATCAAATTTGCGAATAGTATCTGCTTCTTCAACATCATCCACTGAATACGCATGATTTCCATTTACGTTTTCTTCTATCTCATTATCAAAATCTTTAAGACGTTGTAATAGACTTTTCAAATGTTTGGTTTGAGATATATGAAAAAATGATAAATAATTAATGTATAATGCCATCTGTTGTTTCAATACCATATTTTCATGTTCTAATGTGTTAAGTAAATTAGAGATAGAGAACCCTATACGTGTTTTACCATTATAATTAGTTATTTTTGTTTGGTTTATCTCATAACATTCATATAAGAAGTTGATATACTTCATAATATCTTCATGAATATGTTTAATATCATCTAAATTATACTCTTGGAATGGTTCTAAATCCTTATAAACCGGGAATGTATAAAATTCTATTTTTTCAGCACTTAAATCTTCACTATTGTCTTTTATATAATTGACAATAAGCGTGTATAGTTTATAATAATCACAATACATACGATTATTCAATAAAACGCGAAAACGATCTATATTTTCTAACTCAACTGAAAACAATTTATATTGGAAAAAAAAAGAGTCTAAACTGAATAGTAAAGCCTTTTTTGTTGTGTTTTTCGAGAGTTCTCCGTATATCGTTTTTAGTTCCATTATTTTATTATTTACCTGTTTTTTTAGCTTAGTTACGTCATTGCGTAATAATAATATATTATGAAAAGTAGATTTTAACTTTTCAAGATTATGAGATAAATTATTTGCCATGTTATATATTGTCGTCACATAAAAAGTTCAATGTATTTGTAATACACGCATAATTCTAACATAATAAATCTTCTACTGGTTTACTTAATATTTCAAATGAAGTATCCCACATGTTATATGGTTTATATGTATTTTCAACTTGCGATTCATTTTCTTTATCGGGGGTACTTAAGAGAGTACAATACCTAAAGAATGGAACATTTTTTAATATTGGTAATGTAGTTCGTTTATTTCTATCAATATGATGTTTAACTTCCCAGTATTGTGCTGCTTCTTCATCATATAATAATCTTATCATTCCATACCCACATACGTTTTTTTTAAAATTAGTAGCTCTATCAGTTGAATATAACTTTATAGTAATAAACGCATAGTAATACTCATTCTTTCTTTCATTCACTTTGTGTTTCATGTCTACCTTAGTTACCTCTCCTATATCCATACGTGGAAATACAGACAATATTTCTGGTTTGGTAACAGAACCAAGAATACGTGGAATATAAATATCAATTGTTGTCATTATTGTAATTGTTACTACTATTCACAATACTATTTAGTTTTTCAATTTTATGTCAAATTATATTTTTGAAAAATTGATTAAACGCAAATTTATGTGAATTAATATAACTATTATACAAATGGGCGATAACTCAACTGAATCAAAGACAACTAACAACCATAATAATATATTACATGATAAGACAAATATAATTTCAAACCCGGCAATGAAACGGACTGTAACTAAACCAGAATGGTTGAATGTAAAAACTGACATATCCGATAACATATTAGATAATATTCCACGCCCAGTACTTCGTAGACAAGGTGCTTTACTATATAATAAGAATTTCGGTCATAGAAACAACGGGGACTCACTTATTGATATTTTAGACAAACATGACAAAAAGATTACACTTACCCATAAGTAATTTACATAAAAAGTAGTTAAACAGATTATACTCATATTATAAATATAGACCATGGATTCAACCGATATTCCTACAAATTTTGTTACAGTAATTAATGATTTTACAAACGATTTATCAACAACGTTTCCCGAATACAGTGATAAATGGAATCATCTAACTGGTACAATAGACGATTCAGTCCGAGATGAAATATACAAACATTGTATAGCTGTATATCCTGAACGTTTTTTTGATATCCTCTACCAAAATGCTGATATTTTTTCAGATAAACAGGAAGTAAATGTAAACTTTCTGCCGAATGTAGATTTCAAGATCCTTTATAACTCAGAAGGAGTAACTGAAAGTATCCGTAAAACTATATGGAAATACTTACAATTAGTTTTATTTACAGTTATCGGTAGCGTTAAAGATAAGAGTACATTCGGCGATTCTATGAATATGTTTGAGGGGATAGATGAAAAAGACTTACAGGAAAAATTAGGTGAGACTATGGAAGGTCTTACTGATTTTTTTAAAGACATGGGTAAAAACGAAAGTTCTGAAGGTGAAGCTTCATCCGGACAAGAACAATCAATGCCATTTAACATGAATGGTATGCCTAATATGGAAAATATGCAAGAACACTTACATACGTTATTTAATGGTAAGATTGGTTCACTTGCCAAAGAGATGGCAGAAGAAATTTCCGGTGATTTTACTGAATTACTTGGAGATAATGCGGAGAACGCAAGCCCCCAAGATGTTATGAAAAAGCTTATGAAGAATCCTACAAAAATAATGGGTTTAATGAAATCTGTAACTGGTAAATTAGACGCCAAAATGAAAAGCGGTGAAATTTCACGAGAAGAAATTATGAAAGAAGCAGGTGACCTTCTTGGAAAAATGAAAGAATCCACTGGAGGTGCTGAAATGTCTGAGATGTTTGCTAAAATGGCAAAAAGCATGGGAGGTATGGGTAAAAACATGAGAATGGATACAAATGCGATAGATCGTATGGTAAAATCTTCAAAATTAAAAGAAGACATGTTTAAACGTCAGGATAATAAGAAGGCCAAAATGTTAGAAAAGGCAAAACAAGAAGCTATTTTGTTACAACAACGAATAGACGCACAAGAGAAATTAATCGCAAAGTATTCTTTAGAACAAAAAGACGGTAATAATATGGTATTTAAGTTTGACGGTGAGACTCCACAAGAAAGGTCATTTATTCATCCAGATTTACTTAAAGAATTAGAGGCAGATGAGCCAAGTAAAACAAATAACGCAAATAAACCAAAGAAGAAGAAGAAGAAGAAGAAAGGAAAGAAATAATTTTTAGGCTTATATTTTTATCTGCGTATAGTTTAATTTAATGGGACTTTTTCAGTATATCAAATTAAACGTTTTTATAATTAGTTTAGCATTCGGATTATTTGCCGTATACATAACAATGCCAGATACACGTAAGATTTATGTGTACCCTAATCCAGAGAACATAGATGTGCTTCAATATAAGGACAAAACTGACACGTGCTTCAAATTCAAACAAAATGAAGTCGCATGTCCTAAAAATGATAGTGAAATAACTAAGATACCGGTACAAAGCTAACCATTTATTTTACATAATAACATATTGTATGTAAAATACACAACTTAACCAGAAAAGACATTCAAGTATAAGATATTGAAAAATTATTTATATGACCGTATTGTATATTATGAATTTACAGCGTTTACTCCATACTGAAGTCGGACAAACATTTATATCAATATTACTTGGTTTAGGACTCGCAACTTTATTTAGAAAAGCATGTACGGATAAGAACTGTCTAAAATTTAATGGTCCAATTATCAGTGAAATAGAAGATAAGATTTTCAAACATGATAATAAATGCTATAAATATACTACAACTTCATCTAAATGTGATAATACAAAACGTATTATTAATGTATCCGATACACCCCAAATAGTCAACTAATTCAGATTATTTAGTATCATTCGTAAAACCATACAATCTTACTTATATCATATTGTATAGTAATGGAGAATACAACCACGCGAATATCAGATTTACCTGACCCGAATTCACAACATATGCAACAGCAACAATCACAGTACATGAATCAATCCCAACCTACAAAACTTACTGAAATGCCTAATAATTATACTCCTATTAACGTCCATCCAAATCCATATGGTGTTTCAGACCAGAATCCTATTATGTCACATCCTGAACAACCGATCAGTCCACAACAGGAAACTATTGCAAATAATGCTACTAAACAAGTTCCACAATATTTATCAGAGGAACAACGACAAATGATAATGCCGTCGCAACAACAACGATTACCATCACGTCATATACAACAAGACACTACTCAATACGCCCAAGATGAACGAGTCCAACCTAATTATATACCAAAAGAGACTGTGTCGAATGACTATGTTAGAGAGTATGAAGAATTTACTGATAAAAACATTCAAAAACACGAAAAAGAAAACGATAGAAACCAACAAATAGATGATATTTTGAGTGATTTACAAGTACCTATTTTTGTAAGTATTTTATTCTTCTTATTTCAACTTCCCATTATAAATGCATATATATTCAAACGGTTCTCGTTTTTATCCATTTATAATGATGATGGTAATTTTAATTTTTACGGATTAGTATTTAAAAGTTGGATTTTTGGTAGTATATATTACACCATAACCAAATTTACTAATTTCTTAATCAGTCTATAACCCTATCAATTTCAATAATCTATTTTTAGATGTGGTTTTAGTTTTCTTTTTGACTGTCTTAGATACAGATTTTTTTGGTTTTTCCTTTTCTTCAGAAAGATTATCTTTCTTATCGTTCGGAGTATATTTTAAAAACCATTCTTGATATTCGGGAGATGTTCTTTTATTCTTTAACTCTTTAAATTTTTGAGTTTTTTCGGAACGGATATCTTCAATCGTGGTTTGCTTACCATAACATTGGTTTGTGAAACGCTTTAGAATACCTTTCTGTTTTAGTTTGTTTTTTTCTTGAATGTTGAATAAATAATCAGCCATACACAATAATCTGATATCATGTAATTTTTTGTCACCGTAAACAAAGCTCAAATATAAACTCATAATAGTATCAATTGTAGCTATTTTTACTAATCTATCATTCATATTTATTTCATTATAACTATGACATGCGATAGGTTTGTGTATTACTGCTATAATGTCATCTCTTCCTACTGATATTTCTATATTTTCAGGTATTACTTCACCAATTGCGTCATTTCGTTTCATTTTGATATTTTTGATTCCATTATCTTCTAATTGTTCTTTTAATATCAATGCGGTTTTTTCTAAGTCTTCGGATAATACATCAAAATCTGGTATTTTCTGTAATTCACGTTTATCCGCATTATTTACTTGTTTCGAATACAATCCACTCGCATATCCACCGAAAAATACAACTCCTTCATCCATGAATGTATCTCGCGTAATGAAATAAATCTTTTCTTGTTCGGACATACCTATTTCCATTTTTCTCTGAAAATCTATCTCAGTACAATTGGAAGTTTTTAATGGGTAATATTTGTTTAGTAAATTTAAACGTTCTAATACTTTCTCCCATCTGGATACATCTCCGTCTGGTCTGGATAATTCTAAGTACATAGACATTCTCAAATAATTCGGTGGCGTATAATGAATGCCAGATCTTTTAATAGAATCGCTTTTAATGGAATCAAATAATTGTTTTGGTAACTGGGTTATATCTGCGATAGGAATAAAATTTACAAAAACTTTATATGTTCCAAAATGAACTCCTGCTTTTGCTTCTACATTGGTGTATCCATTATCGTAATATATATCAGCCAATTCTTTTGCATCGTTCATTGCCATTGATGAAAAAAAGTCATAATCTGGTATTTCTGCTTCTTTATCATAAAATCTTGCGTTTTCTGGTAATATATTATTAATAGCAGTACCTCCATAGCATATCAATTTCTTTTTCATAATAAATTCTTCTACTATTTTTATCATTTTTTGTACGTCTTCATCACTAACAATTCTTTTTCCGGATTCTTGTTTATTTACTTTAATAGCACTACGCAATACAGCCATTTCACACTCTTGAAATGTCATTTTATTAGTACACTCATCTGGATAAAAAGTTTTCTTTGACTTTTGTGACTTATTTTTATTGTATTTACCCATTTGTATATACAATAATTATACTTTTTTTACTGCACCTGTTTTTTTTTTCAAATAATCGATAGTATATGCTAAAGGAATTATACCCCCTTTGTTATCATTAAACATCTGTTCGTATTGCTCTAATTCATCGTCCTTAGAATAAAACTTATATAATACGAATTGTGCACCATAGTTCAATATAAAGCTATTTATTTCTGGGTTTTTTGCGTTGTTATTAATAATATCAGGCATAACCAATCTCAGATTTCGTGTGCTCGTACATAATCCACATTTGTCTTCTACGCGTATGTGGTCGTAACTTAGATTTAATAATTCGGTGTATCTGTGAAGATATAAATCATCTGACCCACTTTCTAAATTAACAAAGGCAGGTAGATTATAACATTTTGGTTCTTTTGGTTCACATGTAGATTTGGTTTTATAATCACGGTCAAGTGTTTTATCAATAAGTAACACTATTTTGCCCTGTATATCTGACATTTTAGTTTGTTTAGTAACTTCACCTTGGTATAATCTGGGCTTTATTGTTGCATCAATCGATTTTGATATTAATTTATATAATTTCGTATCATCCCCTTTTGATTTGATTCTTAGATGAATAAACAGGGGGTCATTTAAGTTAGGTGTAGGTTGAACGAAGGCGGAAGTAGACAACATACTAAATACATTATCAAGTAGTAGGGTGTTCTCGGTTTCAATTGTTTCCAATGAAGTATCATTTGTATATGTAATCATCGGTTTATCGTCAATTAATAGTACTTCAAAGTCTAATAATCTCACTCCGCGAGTTAATAAGTATTTAACCATATCTATATTTACATTTTTGCCAGTTACTGCACTATTGTACGATGACTTTATAACATAATCCTTTAATGTTGGTTTCTCTGTCGAGTTGTTTGAAACGTACGATTCATCGGGTGGCAATGAAACAATACCTGTTCCTTCCGATTCTATTAAACTATTATATTCTCCTTCTGCTGTTCCAAACAAATCTAACCCTTCAATTGTGTTACATTGACATTCATTATTTTTACATCTTGATCTACATTTTAGTGATTTGCATTGTAATTTATTAATAATTCTTGCGATCATTTTACGCTTCCATAGAAAACGATATATTACGTATATGAATATACAAATAATTAATAATAACAATATACCTTGTGTCTTATTCATTATTATAGGTTATATATTATTTGAAGATTTAATATATTATCACTAACAAATATAATAGTAATTATATATAAACTTATAACAATGGCTGGTGGATTACTAAACATTGCTGCCGTAGGAAATGCGAATTTATTTTTAACAGGAAATCCAAGTAAAACATTTTTTAAAGTAACATACAGTAAATATAGTAATTTTGGACTTCAAAAATTTCGGATAGACTATAATGGTTCAAGAGATTTGCGTTTAACTGAACCTTCTACTTTTCAATTTAAAATACCAAGACATGCCGAACTATTAATGGATACATATGTTGTAGTAACATTACCAGATATATGGAGTCCTATACATCATCCATTACCTAAACCAATATTATCACAAGAAGGACCGAATACTATACCAGACATAGTAGATGGAAATGATACTGGATGTAGATGGGCTCCTTATGATTTTAGGTGGATTGAAAATATTGGTGCGTCTATGATTCAAGAAATCGAAATCACAAGTGGGTCAACGACTATTCAAACGTATACTGGTGAATACCTTTCAATGATGGTTGAACGTGATTTTAATTCTGAAAAGAAAGAACTATTCAATAATATGTCTGGAAATGTGCCAGAATTAAATGACCCAGCTAACTGTAATGGACGTATTAATTCATACCCTTCAACCGTTCATACTCCGAATACTGCTGGTGCTGAGCCATCAATCCGTGGAAGAAATCTATATATACCGATTAATACATGGTTTACCTTGAATAGTTCTTGTGCGTTTCCATTAATCGCACTTCAATATCAAGAGCTCCATATTAATGTTACATTTAGACCGATTCAGGACTTATTCCAAGTACGTGATGTGTTTGATTCCAGAAATAATTTCCCCTATATAAAACCAAATTTCGGCGAATCACGATTTCAGATGTATCGATTTTTACAAACACCGCCTTCTATAGAAATATCTGCTGAAAACTACCAAAATAAACTTTCGGTATGGAATGCTGATATTCATCTAATGTCAACTTATTGTTTCTTATCCAAAGAAGAGGCAGAACTATTCGCAAGAAAAGATCAAGTATATTTAATTAAAGATGTGTTCGCACATACCTTTGAAAATATAACTGGAACCCGTAAAGTTAAATTACAATCACCACCAGGTATGGTTGCGAGTTGGATGTGGAATTTTCAGAGAAATGATGTAAATTTACGCAATGAATGGAATAACTATACAAACTGGCCGTATAAAACATTACCAGTGGGTAGTGTACCATATACTAATTCAAACACACAAGGTGCTTTTCCAAACGTAGACCCTGTAGATTTACTTGTCACTGGATTATTAACTACTGGTAATTACGCAGTAGAAAATCGAAAAGAAATACTTGAAACCATGGGTATACAATTGGATGGTAGTTATCGCGAAAATATGTTAACTCGTGGTATCTATGATTATATTGAAAAATATACCCGAACAAAGGGTTCTGCCAAGGAAGGTGTGTATTGTTACAATTTTTGTTTAGATACGAGTCCATTTGAATATCAACCTTCTGGTGCTATTAATTTAAGTAAATTCAAGAATATTGAGTTAGATATTACAACCTACGTTCCACCAATTGACCCTATTAATTCCAGATTTGATGTTATTTGTGACGGAGAGGGAAACGCAATTGGATTTCGTAAAGAAAATTGGCGATTATATGACTACAATTATAATATGACTTTATATGAAGAACGTTATAATGTATTATCATTTATAGGTGGGTCATGTGGTATGTTACATTCAAGATAAGTTATATTGCGTGTTAATTCTATTTTTATTAAAATTATATAGTATAACAAATAACTGTATACTATATAATGAAGGAAGTATCGAATCGTAATAAAGTATTTAGTGATGATAATAAAGATATAAAAACCGCTAACTTTCAAACCGAACATATGAAGAACAAAATAAAGAATGTGAAAAGAAAGAAGAAATTATTAAATATTAAAAATATTGAACCATTAGTTAATATTCATGAAACACCTAATAATCATTCATCAAATCCAAATATAACAGAAGGGTTTACGTTCCATCCATGCGATTGGACTGGAGAAGATAACGTGATTGAAGGCGGGAATCACGAATCTGATGATTCATCACGTGCATTCTCACAAATAATAGAAGATGCGTTTAAATCGCTGGAAGAGTGGTATGATGAACGTATGACATTTTATACAAAAATTGGAAGTAGTGATGATAAAAATATTAATCATGACAAAGGCTATTTAAAACGATATTTCAACTGGATAATATCTATATTAATTGCTTCGATAGCAGTATATAATTGGTGTTTTGTTATGTTTTACAGAGACGTTAATGGTATTCCTATAAACGCATTTAATGTTCCACGAGAAAAAATAATGAAAGCTACTGTAGGTAATACTGCACTTAGTGATTTTATGAAGATGGTAAATTACTTTACCGATATACCTTTATTTATTACAGATATGTTTAAAAGATATGTTTTCGACCATTTTCCGGAATACATTATGAATACAATAAACGACCCTTCTTCCCCTAAGAATATAAAAGTTGTGGTGTTATTGTTATTTATGTTTGTATTGACATTATCCGTATTTATGGTATATGGCGCAAAAGATACTATTAAGAGTGTGTTAGTTGATTTTGCTAAGTTAGAATTTTCGGGATTTTTACCTATTATGACATACATAATTATGGGAATATTATATTTAATGACGTTTATTGAAACAAACATTATTGTCGATATCTTACCTATAGGTTCATTTATTACACTCGGGAAAGTTATGAATCCTATGTTTTGGTTTATTAAATTTGTGCTATTATTGTACCTAATTTTTATAGGGGCACCATTATCAATGGCTATATTCTTTGGTTATATATGGTTTCATTCATTATTTGGAATGTTTTATAATGGAATAAACGTATGGAAGACCAAAGAAGATTTTGATGAATTTTTAAAACAATTTAAACCTATACCCAAAAGTGATACAGCATGTAGTCCTCTTAGCTTTTTTGATAAAATCATAAATTATATGACGTATATATTTAACTACATATATGATAACTGTATTCAAATTGGGATTCTAATAGTGATGTTATACGCATTAATCGATTCCCAAGTTAACATTAAAAATAATAATTTAAAAATGATAATCATGGTTATTACGTTATGTGGTATAGGAGTAATTGGTATTATAAATATGATGAACAGTATATTTTCAACACCTAATAATGATCCACTGTCTACTAAGGTACCTACATCTGATACTGATACATTTAACCCATTTAATACACCAAATATGCAACCAAATATATTACCTACGGAAGAATCTATAGCAGACTTAAACCAACAAATGCCTACGGAAGAAACTGTTACTAACATGGTAGAAAATCTAAATGTGAATAATAATAAAGCTATTCAAGCTGGATTGAACAAAATAAGGGATATGGTG
>Ga0209533_1003812_pt1 | contig 13242 bp, 16 predicted proteins | sample COG_04_FD_184748 | JGI IMG/M metagenome (GOLD analysis project Ga0209533, IMG submission 184748) | Pelagic Microbial community sample from North Sea - COGITO 998_met_04 (SPAdes) (version 2) | ecosystem: Environmental > Aquatic > Marine > Neritic zone/Coastal water | place: Helgoland, sampling... | reverse complement strand
CTACTACGTTTGTTTTTAAATCCATTTTAAAATAGTTTATTTTATAAATCAAATTTAATATATATACTTAATATTTTTTTAAATATGATCTGAGATAAACCCAAAATAAATTTGATTTCAACATTTTAGATTGATAAATAACCAAAACAGTGATTATGGCATCATTCGCAGACAAGCTCAACAACAAATCAGATGAGTCCACTACTATCACATATAAGTGTGATAAATGTGGAGAATGTAAGCGATCATTCTTCATTCATCTAGATAAAGGGAAAGGCGATAAATATATTTGTTCATATTTATGTAGTAAAGAGATGCATATTGATTACGGAAAAGATTATTGGGATGATGTTGTTAATTTGAGTGATTTTCAACATCCTACTCCACCTATTTATGGTAAGAAATATAAACACCAGTTCGGTGTTCAGGTGGATTTGATCAATACTGATAGAAATATCCATGCTCAAGAAATGGAAGAAGAGGATAAAAGGATTGATATTATGGAACAAGAAATGAACGGATCGTCAAGTGATTGCGAATATTATTCAGATTAATATATTAGATATTATATATTTATGATAAACCATATTCTACTAATTTTTTTACTTTTGATAATTTGTATATCAGTATTGTTTTTAATTTCGCCGATAATAGACCATGTTTTTTATGTTAACCATAAGATAGATGAGATTGAAAAACATGAATTATATTTAATGATATTATTCCATATTTTATTAATTGGGATACTAATCATTATAATTCATTATTTTATAATTGATAATTATCTAAAATACTTTAAGATATTTAAACATGAAAAATATACAAAACTATTGATTGATTTGATTATTACTCTTTCATTAATAGGATTACAAAGAAATTTATTATTCAAAATTAGATATATTTCATCACATCACCCAATTAGGTCAAAATTGATAGAATAAAATATTTGTATTGATATAATGGAACAAATTGGTGGATTTGATAATTTTAAAGAAAAAATTGAATCAGATAAATATGTCCTTTTATTTTTTACAGCATCTTGGTGCGGTCCTTGTAAGAAAATTTATCCTCAACTTGAAGAATTATCTGGAAAACTTAATAAAGATTTAATACAAATATATAAAATTCAAATCGATGACGATGATAATGAAAAAATATGTGAGGTATTTAAAGTTGAATCTGTACCATCATTTTATCTAATGAAAAATAAAGAATGTATAAATACAATGAAAGGTGGTGATATTAATGGAATAAAGAAAATGTTAAATATTAAAGATTAGATGATTATTAATATATAAGGATGACGAGTTTTGACGATTTTGATTTAAATGATAATTTACTGCGCGGTATTTATTCATATGGATTTGAGAATCCATCTGATATTCAGATAAAAGCATTACCTATTATAAATGCTAAACGTGATCTGATTGCACAAGCGCAATCAGGGACAGGGAAAACAGGAGCTTTCACAATTGGTGCTTTAAATATAATTGATGTAGAACTTAAAAAAACACAAGTATTAATTCTTAATCCAACATATGAATTGGTTAATCAGAATTATGATGTAATGAAAGCACTCGGTCAATATATGGGTGTAACGATTATGAAAGTAGTTGGTAAAACCAGTGTGGAAGAATGTAAACGAGAATTACAAAAAGAACCACAAATAATTATTGGTACACCTGGTCGTGTATTAGATATGATTAATAAAAGATATCTTTATACTAAAGATATAAAATTATTAATATTCGATGAAGCAGATGAAATGTTATCAACAGGATTTCAAGACAATATTTATAGTATTATTCAATATATTTCTAAAACAACACAGATATGTTTATTCAGTGCTACAAAGAATGATTATACACTTGATTTATGTGATAAATTTTTAAATAATCCTGAAACTATTTTAGTTGAAAATAAAAATGTTACATTAGAAGGAATTCAACAATTTAAAGTTGTTATAAATGAAGAATGGAAATATGATACTTTAATTGATATTTATAATTTATTAAATATATCACAATGTATAATCTATATTAATTATAAAAATAAATTAATGAATATATATGACGAATTAATAAAAAATAATTACCCAGTTGATTTTGTTCATGGTGAAGTTACAAAAGATGAACGAGAAAAAAAACTTATAGAATTTAAAAATGGTCAAACGCGTATCTTACTATCTACTGATTTGCTTGCCCGTGGTATAGATGTTCAACAATTGAATTTGGTCATAAATTTTGATTTACCTAAATCTAAAGAAACATATGTTCACAGAATTGGACGATCGGGAAGATATGGACGTAAAGGTGTTGCAATTAATTTTATCACAAATCGTGAATTAGGATATTTGAATGAATTAGAAGAGCATTATAATATTAAAATTGATGATTTACCACAAAATGTTGGTGACATATTTAATGTTTAATAAATATTTAAAGTAATGCGTATTAAATATAATAATATTTTAATCTATTTATCATATGGATAATTTAGAATTTAATCTTGACGAAGAATTTAAAAATATAGATATTTCTTCATCAAATAATATGGATTCTAATATGGGAATTGATTTATTAATGAGTTCATCACCTAAAAAATCAGATAATGATATAAAATCAGTTAAATCAGACGATTTGAATTCGCCTAATGGTAATAATCAACCTAATACTGTCAATAATAATTTATTTAATGATCCTTTAATGAATTCAGATCCTCTTATGAATAATGATCCGTTGATTAATAACTTGCCTGAAGCAAATGGAGGATATAAACCTGTTCACGTTTTATCACAAACAGATATAAAAAATGAAAAAATTGATTTATTATATCAATTTAAAAAACTTAATGATCAGGGTGTTCGAACAACATCTAATTACAATATGAATTCTAACCTTGATGATATGAGAAACGAATATATTAAATTAAAAAAACAGAGAGATGTAGAAAATTCTGTTAAATTTCAAAGAAAAGTTATGATGGCAGCTGTATCTGGCGCCGAGTTTTTGAATAGCAAGTTTGATCCATTTGATATTAAATTAGATGGTTGGTCTGAATCTGTAAATGAAAGTGTAAGTGATTTCGATGAAGTATTTGAACAGTTATATGAAAAATATGGCGGAGGAGGTGAGATGGCACCTGAATTAAAACTAGTATTGATGCTTGGTGGATCGGCATTTATGTTTCATCTGTCAAATACTATGTTTAAATCTAATATTCCGAATATGGGTGATATAATGCAACAAAATCCTGATTTAATGAAACAATTTGCGAAAGCAGCCGTAGGATCTATGGGTGGTGGTGGCGGTATGTCTCCTCAACCACCCATGGGAGGTGGTATGCCTAATTTCATGCAACAAGGTCCACCATCAAGACCTGATATGAATGGACCTGAAGATATTGATAATATTATTAATACTATGAATCTTCAACCAAATACTATACCTGATTTAGATAATATATCTGTTATTAGTGGTGATAGCAGTAATTCTAAAGGAATAACATTAAATTTATAATGATTTCTTGAGATTATTTAAAACTTCTATACAACTATCTATATATTTAGATTTATCCTCGATTTTATTTTCTTCTTTTTTTTCTTCAATTGGATATAAATCTTTAATGATTTGTATAAATATCATATATGCAATTATTAATATTATTGATAAATTAATATCTTTAGTAGCTATTAAAAATAAACAAAATATAAAGATATTTTTGAGAATCATCTGATTTTGAATGTATGGTTGTATATCTTGAAACATCATTCGTCCACCAAACATATTAAGAATAAATGCTCCACTCATAAATAAGGGACTATTAACTAAAATATCAAAAACATACATATATTTTATTAAATAAAAAAAATATGTATATATATAAATGGTTGCTTTACTATCACAATGTTTTAATGATTCTAATATTACTAAATCAGAAAAATTTGAGTCATCTGATTTAACTGTAACCAAAAATTCTGATCAGAAAAAATTAGAATCTGGAGAATCGTATCCATTCCCACCCCAAGAGGAATATCCTGATATTCCTAAACCACGAAATTCTGAATTATTAAAGAAAGATAATTCTGTATTAAACACACAATTATCTGATTTATCTGATTATGTAGAGCATTTAGAACAAATTGTAGTAGATTATAAAAAATATATCGAAGAAAGATTTAAAAACATAAATGATCAAAAACTTAGAGTTGTAGAAAATTTTGAAATGGGTGGAAAAAATACTAATGATTTACTAATATATATTATAACTTGTGTATTTGTCTTATTACTTGTAGATTATATCTTCAAAATGGGTAAAAGTTCTTATTAATATACTTTTGGATTAACTAAATTTATCAGTAATATTCATTAATATATTATCATTATACATTAAATTACCTGTAGGATTATAATCGTCTATTTTCTTGAATTGATCTTTTTTATCTTCAACTCTTTTTACATTTTTATATGTTCTTTTTGATTTTTTATTCTCCCATGATATAAATAAAAAATTTGGATGTACATACATTACATCAAACTTATCTCTTTTTAAAGAATCAATTAGATATTTTCTTAAATCTTCTATTTTATAAAGGGGTTTACCTATAATAAATTCAGGTATATTAAAAGAACAATAAAACCATTTATTATTTGAATGATGTTTTATCTTATTATGTATTCTTACTAATATATCATCGAATAGTTTTAGGCGATTCAAGTGTTTTTTGTCCGCTTCACCAAATAAAGAATTTATGTTTAAAGAACTCATAATATATAATTAATAAAATAATATGGACATTGATACTTTAATATTTTCAGGTGGTTCTGTAAAAGGAGTTTCATTTTTAGGATCTATTAATTATTTGATTGAAAATGATATTATTGATTTCAATAAAATAAATAAAATATATTGTGTATCATCGGGTGCATTATTTATTATATCATTAATATTACTTAAATATGATCGTAAATTGTTAGAAGAAGAAATGATTAATTATGATTTTAGTGATATATTAAATATTAATGATATATCATTGAAAAGTTTCGTAAATGAATATGGATTCGTAAATTATAATAGATCATATATTTACATTCAAAATGTATTTAAAAAAAAATACAATTGTGATTCAATGTCTCTATTAAAATTTTATAAATTATTTGGTATACATTTAATCATTAAAGTAGTAAATGTATCACAAGATAAAATAGAATATATTGATCATATAAATAATCCTAAAATAAATTTATTAAAATTAATTCAGATGACAACATCTATTCCATTATTAATGAAACCTGTAACATATAAGAATGATTTATATTTAGATGGTGGATTATCTGGTAATAGTATGACTGAAATAAGTAATGATAAAAGTCTAAGTATAGAAATATATGGGAATAAAAATATAAAAATAAATAATGTTATTGATTTTGTTATAAAAGGTTGGGAAATGTATACACCAGATATATTAATAAGGAAACACGATAAAAAAAATATTAAAATTGATTTGAGTAAATTAAATATTAATATGACAGATTTTAATATAGATATAGATACTAAAAAAAAAATTTTTAAAGCAGGTTATGATCAAACTAAAGAACATTTTAATCATCTAAATCGTCTCTTGAACAATAGTTGAATTGAGGATATTTGGGATATCCGTTGGGCGCATTATCGTTAGGCTTTTCACCATATGTTAGACCATATGAACTTTTAGTTTGTATTTCTTCTAATGCTTTCTTGATTTCTTTCTTCTCAACTTTCTTTGAATTTGAACCTTCATTATCACACCATGCATTGAATGTTTGATAGAGTGTATTAAGAGATTTTACATCTTCACATTCTGAAAGATCTTCTTTAATCCATTTTTGAATTAGATCATTCTCAATGAAATATACTTGAGTTGCTTCTGTTACAGAAGGTGGTGCTTTAGTTCCTTCTTCTACGAATTTAGTATAGTAATCTAATAATTTAAATAAGAATACTAAATTCCAATCTGAAAGTCGTTGTTCGATAGTGTTATCTCTCAAGTACTGATAAGGATTATTTTTGGTGGGTCGTGGATTCTCCATAAATTTGGATGGGAAATCTACTACCTCAATACGGCGAGCAATACCCCCATCTACATTAGGAATACTTGGTAAATCATTACACATTAACATCATTTTAAATTGTGGTTTAAATTCATTTGTTTCTTTAAATAGTCCTCTACTAGTCATTGTATCACCACCAGTAATCTGTTTTAGCTTGCCAGCATAAATACTATCATGTCTTTCAGGTTCTGAAAGAGATACAAATCTTGCGTGTTTAATAGCTTCTAATTCAGGTGAAGCATTTGATGATCCACCTCTTTCTTTTGTAATATAAGATACATCCAATGTTTTAGAATAATCGCCAAGAGTATGTTGAAGTAATTTAACAAGAAGACTCTTACCATTACCACCAGAACCAGTCCACATATAAAATTTATGATCAGTTACTTCACCACTTAGACACGATGATAAGAATCTTAATGTATATTCTCTTACATCTTCATATGGAAGTACTTTTAAGAAGAAATCATCTAAATCAAGTTCCAATTGTGTAAATTCGTTGTCAATTTGTTTATCTTTAATATAATCTAAAACATCCTCACAAGACATTGGTAAATCACCTCTTTCAACAGGTAGTTCATATCCCATAGAAATTGTTATAAAATCATCTGGGATACCCTCTCTGAACATTATTCTGGTTTCTTCACCCACTCGACATTTGAGATCAATTACACAATTATTTAATCCGACAATATCAAGATTTGTATTGATTTTCTTGTTAAATTCGCTATCATAAAATTTATCTTTACATCCTTTCATAATTTGTTCTGTGTAGGAAATACCTTTAAGTTTTAAGATAACAGAATAACAATTTTTATTATATTTTTCATATTTCTCATATTCGTCTGAATCAGGATCATCTCCTTTCATTAATTTATATTTTTTGGCATAATAAGCATATATTTCTACAATATCATCAGATAATCTCCTTCTAAGTTCGTGACCTTGTTCTGTTTGCTTCCATTTACATGAGTCACTTGAGAAATAATACCAGGCATTCTCTTTTAGACCAGCACATACGAATTCATTACGATAATATTTATGAATAACATTAACTACATCAGCGTGTGATCCACAACTTTCCTTATTCTTTACACTTTTAAGAATAAGAGTGTCTAATGAATCCATGCGAAGTTTTTGATATTCATCAGGGTTATCTTTATTTGCCCAAAATATCATTGATCCTAATGTATATTTATCTTGACCAGATCTATCCATATTTTGCCATTGTTTATTACAACTATTTATATCAAATTTAATTGATTTTTTACTAAATTTAATCCATAAATCATATCCAAATTTAGTTCGACTTAAACTATGAATACAAAATCCTGTTTTGATCCAATCATCATAATTAGTTGCTCTATCAACTGATAGTAAATTTACAAGACCAGTTAGAAACCCTCTATCTTCCTTCTTAATACGATTAGAATTATCTACATTTTCGAATTCATATATATTCATATTTACATTATTATTACTTGTGTATGCTTTAAATACTGGTTCATCAATTTGTTCACCAATATATTCGACTGTTTTATCAGTATTTAATTGAACACTTTGTTTCTTTATAATATCTAGTGGATTACTCAAATATATATTAATATTATTTTCTGTGATATTATTATCATTATCAATTGTAAATATATTTGTCAGAGAATATTTCGTTTTTTCATCTTTTTTTCCACAACTATAGATATACCAATTTCCATTTTTATATGGTGATTGATCAAAAATTTCTTTAATATCATTTGATGATGGATTATGACATGTATTATTAACTATTTTATCATATTCTTCTTTAGAGTCAAATATTGTATCGATTAATTTAATATAGTTTTTAGTATCAGATATTAATTGTGGGAATAATAGATGGATACCATCTTTAGATTCATAACCATTTTGAGGTGCGGACAATAGATTTTCTTTTTCCATTATCCACATCTGTAAATGGTTATTATTGTTATCGTCATTTGAAAATAATAGTTTAATTTTATCACATATAAGCAAATATAATCTTTTAAGATATTCATCTGTATATTGTCTATCTGTAAATTTTTCTTTGTATTTTAAATCAATATCAATAACTAAAGGTGATATTGTCCCTATTCTCTCTAATACAGATAAATTATCACTTTTAGATTTACAAATGAGTTTATATAGTTTTTTTATATCTTGTTCTTCTAAATGATATGAACCATGTTCTACTACAGTATGTGTGACAGATTGATTATCTTTGCGACAATATTTTGATAGATACGATAATACTTCACTCATTATTTAATATTTCAATATTTTATATTATCAAATTTATTTTTATATATATATATTTTTTATAATTAATAATCAAATTTAGTTATTTAAATATATATTATATAAGGATAATATAAGATGAATAAATCTATCAAAAGAATTATTAATAAAGATATTAAATCTATAGAACATAATAAATTAAATGAAGCGGGTATATTTATTGAATTCAATGAAGAAAATATGTTGTCTGCTCGTGCTATGATTATAGGTCCTAAAGACAGTATATACGAAGGAGGTTTTTTATTTTTTTATATTAATTTTCCTAAAAATTATCCTTATTCACCACCAGATGTTGCATATGTCCCGGTTAATAAGATTAGGATACATCCTAATCTTTATGCAAGTAATCATAAATCTGGGTATGGCAAAGTGTGTCTTTCGATTTTAGGAACTTGGAATGGACCACAATGGACTACTGTAATGGACATATCTGCAGTTTTATTATCTATTCAATCTATACTAGATAAATACCCACTTTTAAATGAACCTGGATACACATTCAGTGAAAAAAAACATCATAAAATTATATATGATTTTGATGATGTCGCTTTTTCAGAAACAATTTCTTCATTAATCATTAAAAATTATGATAGAACACCCGAAGATTTTAATATTTTCAAAAGTATTATGACAGATTATATTAAAAATAATTTTAGTAATATTGCTGCTAATATTACTAAAAGATTAAATATTAAAAATAGAAATGTTGTACAAGAATTATACAGATTAAATTATCCTATAGATAATAATGAATTACTTAAAGAATATTTATTATTTTGTAGTAGACATAATTTATAAAAAATTAAATTTGATTTATTTATTTATTTATAATTATAAAATATATGGAAACAATTTACAACTTCTGTGATAACTGTAATAATGTCATGTATATATATCTAGATAAAGATTCCGAAATACCTGAAATATATCTATATTGTAAATCATGTTTATTTAAAAAACAATACACAGGTAATCTAATATATAATAATGATCATAATATTAATTTAAGTGAAAGTATTGATAATAATAAATATTTAAATTATGATATTACTTTACCACATATTAAAAGTAATAATATTAAATGTCCTAACTCCGAATGTAAATCTATAGTTGAGGGATTACAATCTGATATTATTTATATTAAATATAATAAAGATGATATGAAATATATTTATACTTGTAATTATTGTGGTCAGAAATGGACAAATAATTAAATTTGATTTTATAATTTAAAGTTTTTTTATATAATAGATTATTATGAGTGAAGAAGAAATTGATTACGATGATATTGGTATTGATTCAGAAAATAATTCTGATACTGAAACTGATACAGATTTAGTATCTAATATAGATAATTCTGAATCTATATTAAATAATATAGAAGATTCGAATGTTTTTAGAAAAGTGTATTCTAATTTGATGAAAACTAATACTACCAGTCTATATTTAAATAAATATGAAATTACTAAAATATTATCAAAAAGATGTGAACAACTTGAAAATGGATCTACACCTTTAATATCAAATTATGAAACATACAATAATGTTTATGATATAGCACATCAAGAATTAATACAAAATAAAATACCTTTTATTTTAAAAAGGTCTATAAATAATAAATATGAATATTTTAAATTAGAAGACTTAAATTTATAAAAAATAATTATATTTATTATATTATAAATGAACTTTAAAAGTATTGAAAATTTTGTTGAAGGGAAAAATGTATTGTTGATTTTTTTAATGATATTAGTTGTTATAGTTATTATTGATTGTAATACTAAAATGTTTAGCAATATGTTAAATACTGTTGAAGGACAAAACGGTGATAATAATGGTGTTGCTACAGTCAGTGGAACTTGTGGTAGAGGATTTACTGCTCCTAAACAAATGAATCCTACTAATGCAGCCAAATCTAATTGTGACTCTACCGCTGCTACAGTAGGAAAACATAATAATAATAATAATAATAATAATAATAATAATAACGGCGGTGATAAATCAGTTCCCACTGGTTTCATGGAAGATGAAATTCTTTTTGCCAGCGCCTCTAAACCATTAGGTCCGACAGTTCCAAGAACTATGCAACAAGATTACAGTGTTCTCAAAGGATTTGGATTGGTTAAAGTTCCCGATGTAATTAATTACATCCCAGGTGGTTACAAACCATTCCAAAAAGTTGTTCCAGGTGCTAATGCTAATGCTAATAGAAATGCTAATGCTAATGCTAATAGAAATGCTAATGCTAATAGAAATGCTAATGCTAATGCTAATTCTAATAATTCATCGAAAAAAACTGTTGATATTAGAATGTATTATGCTCCATGGTGTGGATGGTCTAAAAAAACAAAACCAGAAATGGACAAATTAATTAGTAAACACAACGGAACTACTATGGATGGTGTTAATATCAAAGCAACAATTGTTGATTCTGAAGAACAAAAAGAAGAAACTAAAAAACAAGGAGTTCAAGGATTCCCTACATTTAAAGCGCATTTACTTAAAGATGGTGAAGAATTAACTAACTATGTTTTAGAATTACCTGAAAGAACTTTATCTGCTTTAGAATCCGCTGTTAAAGAAGCAGTTAACAAAATTAAATCAATGTAAAGATGTTATATTTCTAATATAAATTTTTATTAACTACTACTTTATTTTTATAACTATTATTTTCATATTCAGGAACTTCTTCATTTGAACAATTTTTATCAGAGAAGTCCCATGCTTGTTGTGAACAGATTCTAAAGTCATCATGGGGAGCTGCTTTATACCAAAATACTTGATCAGTTAATTTATTAGATTTTGCATTATTATTTATTACTAAACATTCATAATTTTCTGTACATTGATCCATTATCTGACAAAACATTTCAAACGACGGAAACATACCTGCATAATGTTCATATAATCTTTTTCTATTACTTACATAATTTTCTCTAAGGATAAATACATAATCAATATTGGTTCTTAAATTTGGTGGAATGCCTAAAGCAAATTGCATTGTTAATAAAAATAATAATTTATAGTGTCGACCATTCATAAATACTGATCTCATAAATTTATCTTTTGCCCAAGAATTATCATATAAACAATCATCTAATATAAGGAATGATCTGGGATCTATATTACCTTGTCCTTGATTTATTTTTTCAATCAACATTTTTTGTCTTTTAAGGATATTTTGAACTATCTGAGTATTAAACTCGCCATGTATGAACAGTTTAGGAACCATTTTACTATAAAATTGATTTGCTCCTTCTGTCCCTGATATAACTTGTCCTACAGGTATGTCTCTATGATGAAACAATATATCTTTACATAAGAATGATTTACCTGTATCTCTTTTACCAATCAAGACTACTACTTTATCATGTTTAATCTCGCTCATATTAAACTTTCTTAATTGTATCTCCATATATAATATAACATAAAATTTTTAAAAGACAACTTTTAAACAAATTTAAAGATCTTTAAATAAATTTGATTTGAACATTTAAGAATTGTAAAATACAAAACAATGTTTGACCGTCTATCTCAAGAACAATTTAATTACATCATTGAGGCGATGTGTCTTTATAAGACACTTAACCCTGAAAAGACTGTAACACTATCAGTAAAAACAGTAAAAGAAGTTATCAGATTCTTTAATCGTGAAGGCCGTCAATATGGTCCCATGCTTAATGCTATGGCAGATTCTGGTCTATCAATGGAAGAACTTATTCAAAAATCTAAAGAAGAAATCGAAAAGCAATCTGAAAATCAAGTTGAAGAAGTTGATACATGACCAGGATTAATTAGTTTATTTCATAAAATAATTCTAATATTTTCTTATAACTGATGTTTGATTTACATATTTTTAAATATATTTGGGACAAAGTTTTCATTAAGAATTTTTTTTCATCTTGTTCTGAAAAATTAGGAATAAATAATCTACAACTATATAATCCAATATATTCATTATATTTCCACATATATAATACAAAAAAATCACATAAATGTATAGATATTAAAAGAAGATATTATATTCACGAAATAACTGATATTCTTAATTATAAATATTATCATTCAAATTGTTTATTACAAGCAAAAATTTATGATTCTAAAGATAGTTGTATAAATCACAAAGATATATTTTGTAAAATTGTTCCATTATTAGAACCTATTTATTTTATTAAAAATAACTATAATAATAATATCTATAGAAATCCGCTTCTACCATCAAATTATAATGCAAATACATTTGAAAAAATTAATAATATGAATAATACAGCATTTATTGATACTTTTTTTTCATATATTGCTTCCGAATTAACTATAGATAATATACTGCCTAATTTTGCATTATATTATGGATCTGTTAATGGTATAATGGAAAAATATAATTTTGATATATCTGAAGATTATCATTCGTTTAAAGGTGAAGCATGGTTCAATAAAAATATAGGATCACATTTTAAATTAGATGTTTATGAATCTGATAGTGATTCTGATGATTCATACGACGATGATAATGATTATATTACTGTTATAAAAAATATGCCTACACAATTATTCTTTATAGAAAAACTAGATGGAATTTTATCTGATTTATTACAAGATATAAATAAAGATATTATTTTATCATGTATTTTTCAAGTATCATTTGCTTTATCATATTTACAAAAGTATCTTAAATTTACTCATAATGATCTTCATATTGATAATATAATGTATAAACGAACAGATAAATTATTCTTATATTACAAATATAACAATATTTATTTTAAGATACCTACACATGGATATATATTTAAGATAATTGATTTCGGACGTGCTGTATTCACTTTTAAAGATAAATTAT
>Ga0209533_1003811_pt1 | contig 13243 bp, 13 predicted proteins | sample COG_04_FD_184748 | JGI IMG/M metagenome (GOLD analysis project Ga0209533, IMG submission 184748) | Pelagic Microbial community sample from North Sea - COGITO 998_met_04 (SPAdes) (version 2) | ecosystem: Environmental > Aquatic > Marine > Neritic zone/Coastal water | place: Helgoland, sampling... | reverse complement strand
GCGAAGGCATCGGGCATCTTGTGTATCGCGGCGAGCTGAAGTTTGTGGAGTAGGAGGGGAGTTGTTGGTTGGACGTTGGTTGCTATATGAGGCAACGACGTGATTTTCTTTCTAACAACTAACAACGTTCAACTTCCAACGCCTAATCAGCGCCGATTTGGCTGGCGAGTGCGTGGCGCAAGTCGGGTTCGAGCTCGGCTTCTTTGACCCATTTCAGGGCTTCGTGTGGTTGGGTGTGGCTCCAGTTTTGGATGACGCGGTTGAGCTGATCGATGCGTTGGTCGGGTTTGGAAATGGTGTTGCTCCATGCGATTGCGGCTTCGGGGTCGAAGTCGAGCATGGTGGTGGTGAAGCCGACAATTGCGGCGTCGCGTTGCGGGCCGTCTGCGGCTTCGTTGAGCCAGCTCGATGCGGCGACGGAGTCGGTGCGGCTCCATTCTTGCATGATGACTTCCGAGTTGTTCGGCGTGTTGAGCGGGTCGGTGGCGGGGAGAGCGCTTTGCCAATCCATCGCTTGGATCGGGTCGTTTTGAGCAAGGGTGCGGACGTAGGTCTCGATCGCGACTGGTTTTTCGTAGGCTTCGTTGATGCTGCGCAGGAATTGCTCGGCTTCGTCGGGGTTGATTTGCGCGTAGTGTTGAATGCTGAGGTTGAGCAGGTCCTTGTTGCCGTGATATTCTGCCTCGGTGAGCGCCCAGATGGCTGCGGCTTCGGGTGCGGTGGCTGTCCAAGACTCGACGAGTGCGGCGGCTGCTTCGTTACGTAGACTGCCTGGGGGGAGTTGTTCGACCCATTTTGAGGCGTCGTCGGGACTTTGCTTTGCCCAGTTCGCGGCGAGTGCTTTGGCGGCGGTGACTTTGCTGCCGTCGTTGGCCATGCCGTCGATCCAAGTGGCGGCGGAGACGGGGTCTTGCTGACTCCAGAGCTGTATGCCGCTGTTGAGGGTTTCGAGACGAGCGAGGCCTTGGGCGTTCGATTCGAGCCACATCAGGGCACCTGCGGAATCTTCTGCTGCCCAGACCGCGACGATTTCCAACATGCCGCGTAGGGTGTCTTGGCTGAGTGATTGGGTCTGTAGCCAATCCATTGCAGCCTCGGGGTCGTCTTGCGCGCGACGGCGGGCTTCGGTGAGAAAGGGATCTTTGTCTGTGCGGGTGATTGCTGTGTCGGAGAGCGGCGCGTCGTCAGGTTTGAGCACGGTGCGGCCTCGATCCGACCTTGCAGGGGCTTTGCTTGGCTCGGTCACCGGTTGAACGTCTTCGCCACTACGCACGATTGCCCATGTCTCGCGCAGGTTGTTCCACTCCTTGCGAATCGTCGCGGTATGTGGGAGCACTGCGAGCGCGGCCAATCCGAGAAAGGCGATTGTGAGTAAACTGCGTAAAATCCAGCGCATACGATGCTAGCTTAGGTTGAAAAATGCCTTGGTGTTGGCAGTGGCGTGTGCGGCGAGTTCCTCGGGTGTGATTGCCATCGCCTCGGCGCAGCGTCGTGCGATGTCGGCGAGGTAGGCTGGTTCGTTGGGCTTGCCGCGATGTGGCTCGGGTGTGAGGTAGGGGCAATCCGTCTCCAACATCAGGCGATCAGTGCCTTGCGTGCGTAGCGCTTCGCGAATGTCGGGCGCGTTTTTGTAGGTGACGACCCCCGTGAAAGATGCGCGACCACCGCGTTGATTGATCTGTGCGATTTCGTCGGAGCCGTAGGTGAAACAGTGGAACACGATACGGCTCCAATCGATACCAGATTCGTCGATCATGCGCACGGTGTCGTCAAACGCGTTGCGACTGTGGATGACCACAGGGCAATCGAGTTCGGAGGCAAGCATGAGTTGCTGACGAAAAGCCTCCTCCTGAAAGATCATGGTTTCACCTGCTTGGACCGGGTCTTTCGGTAGGTGAAAGTAGTCGAGGCCGATCTCGCCGAATGCGACGGGCGCGTGTGGCGGCATGAAAAAGGTCGAGATTTGGCTGACGTCTGCCTCCCACTCGGCATCCACGTAGCAGGGGTGCAGGCCGACGGTATAGTCGATTTTCCCTGTGTAGGCCGCATGCAGTTCACGGTAGGGCACCCAGTCTTTCGGCGAGGTGCCGACGGTGATAAAGCGCTGCACACCCGCGTCCGCGGCGCGTTCGAGCACGGCGTCGAGTTCGCCCTTTTCCTTGAAGCCTAATAGGTGGCAGTGGCTGTCGATGAGTTCCATAGCTGGGAAAATGCTGAAATTTTGAAAAACTGAAAGGCTGAAAATAGATGTGGAGTCTTTCCTTTTCGAAAGTTCTTGAGAATAAAATGGGCGGCTCCATCGTCTGACAGCTTTAGCAAAATCAAATCACTCTATTTAATCATACTACCATGGAAGACGTCATCATTTTAGGCACCGGTTGTGCCGGACTCACTGCAGCAATTTACACGGGCCGCGCTCAATTGAACCCGCTCGTGCTCGAGGGCACGCAGCCAGGTGGCCAACTCACAACGACTTCTGAGGTGGAGAATTTTCCCGGTTTCCCTGAAGGTATCGATGGTTACACGATGATGGACAATCTGCGTAAGCAGGCGGCGAAGTTCGGTGCACGCTACGAGCATGCCAAGGTCGATAAGATCGAGGTCGAGGGTGCCACTAAGAAACTCTATGCGGGTGATAAAGTTTACGAAGCCAAGACGGTGATCGTCGCAACGGGCGCCCGTCCACGCTTTATCGGCGTTCCTGGTGAGCAGGAAATGTTCGGTGGCAAGGGTGTGACCACTTGTGCGACCTGTGATGGTGCATTCTACCGCGACATGGAAGTGGTGGTCGTCGGTGGTGGCGATTCCGCTGCTGAAGAAGCGTTGTTCCTCACTCGTTTCTGCTCGAAGGTGACATTGATTCACCGCCGCGATGAGCTGCGTGCTTCGCAAATCATGGCTGACCGTGCGACGTCTCACCCGAAGATCGAGATGGCTTGGAACTCGTTGCCGCAGGAAATTCTTGCGGACGAGAAAGGCTTCACTCGTGCGATTCGCGTGAAAGATGCGAAGAGCGGCGAAGAGCGCGAAATCCCTTGTAAGGGTGCGTTCATCGCAATCGGCCACATCCCGAATACTGACTTTGTCGAAGGCGTGCTTGAGCGCGACGGCGACGGCTACATCATTCCAAATACTGGCAGTCAGGTGAAGACTCAGCATGATGGGTTCTTCGCTGCAGGGGACTGCGTGGATCACGTCTATCGTCAAGCGATCACCGCTGCGGGCATGGGTTGTCAGGCTGCGATCGAAGCCGAGCGCTATTTGGCGGAACTTTAAGAGTTTGAAAGCAAAAGAGTATGAATGTTTGAAAGTTTAGAAGTTTGAAAGTGTGAAGGTATTAAAGTAGCAAAGTGTACGGTCACCTTCTCACCTTCCTACTTTCTCACCTTCCTACTCCTAAAATGGACCACATCTCCGAGCTTCGAGCTGATTACACTAAGGCTGCATTGCGGTCTGCTGATTTGGCGGCGAACCCATTTGCTCAATTTGAGCAATGGTTTCGTCAGGCCGAAGAGTGCGAGGTGCAAGAGCCAAATGCGATGTGCCTCGCGACGGTAGGTGCGGACGGGCAACCCTCCACGCGTGTCGTGTTGTTGAAGGCGTTCTCGGATGAAGGCCTTGTCTTTTATACCAACTACGAGAGTCGCAAGGCGATCGAGATGGAGGCGAATTCGAAGGTGTCGGCGAATTTCCTGTGGCTGCCGTTGCAACGGCAAGTCAATGTGACTGGTCGCGTCGAGCGTGTCTCTAAGGCGACGGCGCTTAAATATTTTTTATCGCGTCCGTTTGCGAGTCGGTTGGGGGCCTGGAGTTCGCCGCAAAGCAAGGTGATTGGTTCGCGCCAGATCTTGGAAGCGAAGCTGGACCAGATGAAACGTAAGTTTGCCAATGGCGAAGTGCCGCTGCCGGACAACTGGGGCGGCTACCGAATCGTGCCCGAAACCTTTGAATTCTGGCAAGGAGGTGGCGGCCGTTTACACGATCGTTTCATGTATCGCCTAGATGAGGATGGACAATGGGCACCCGCTCGATTGGCTCCTTAGGCGGTTATTCGTTTTCGAGTATTCAGTTTCTCGTTTCCAGTTTTCCGTTTTTCCAAGTTTTCACCACTCTTCACTTTCACTATAATCACTCTCACTTAGAAATGCGCGTTGACTCACATATGCACACCACCCTTTGCGGCCACGCCATCGGCGCGCCGATTGAGTATGCCATGGTGGCAGTCGAGCAGGGGATCGATGTGATGACGATCACCTGCCACATTCCAATGGAGTGGGAGGCATTTGGTCAGGCTGGGATTCGTATGCGTCTGGATCAATTGGATCAGTATCGCGAGTTGGTTTTTGACACGGCGAAACGAGCAACGCCGCTCGGCGTTGAGGTGCTTTGCGGCATCGAAGCGGAGGTTTATCCAGATGAGTCGCACATGGAGCCGATGGATGAGATTCTCGCTGAGTATGAGTGGGACTTTGTGCTCGGTTCGCTGCATGCACAGTGCCAGAGCTATTTGACTTGGTTGAAGAAGAACAAGGTCGAGGACGACGCGATGCGGATCGACAGTTACTTTCGCCATCTCAAAGACGGTGCACAATCGGGGCGTTACGATAGTATGTCGCACCCGGATGTGATTCGGACCTACGGTGTGGTGAGCGAGTTCAAACCTGCGGAACACGAAGAAGTGATCCGTGATTTCCTGCAAGCCGTGGTGGACGAAGATATTTGTATGGAGGTCAATACCAGTGGCCTGACCAAGGGGGACTTTGAAGTGCATCCCGATCCGCTGATCCTAGATTGGGCGAGTGAGATGGGCGTGAAGCTAACGATTGGTTCGGATTCGCATCGCCCGTATTCCGTCGGTCAGTTCTTCGATACGATTCAGCCGATGCTACGCGAGAAGGGTTTTAAGGATCTGCACTATTTTCGCGGCCGTAAGCGCATTCGGATTGATATGCCGAAGTGGGACTGAGTGGGCTGGTTTGAGCCGTTAATTCCAATCCAGATGCTTCACACTAGTCCGAGTCGCGAATGCCATCCACAGCATCTGACTGCCAAGCGTCGTTACTGAAGCTACGAATTTCAATTTCGAGTTGCCCTGATTCAAGTCGTTGATGAGGCAGCACCTTTAACTCTAAGCTAGTGGCATCTTCTCCTGTTGCACAGGTGAAGAATTACTACCATGAAGAATTACTACCACATGAAGAATTACTACCAGGCAATAAAATAGAGGGTAGATTGACTGTGTTCTGATTTGTGCTATTTTAGGGCATGAAAAGATTGCGGAGGGCTAAGGTGGTTGGAGTCAGCGCTGCATACCATGCGATGAGTCGCACTGTGGGGGGAGCATTTCTATTTGAGGATAGGGAGAAGGAGATGTTGCGAAAGATGATTTGGCAAGTGGCTGATTTCTGTGGGGTGGAGGTGTTAACTTATTGCATCATGTCGAACCATTTTCATGTGTTGATTCAGGTTCCTTGTGTGGACTCTGTCTCTGATGTAGAGCTGCTTCGTCGTTTTAAAGTGCTGTATCCGAAGCCGACGAAATACCAAGTGGCGTCTTTTGCTGAGATTGAACGCTTATTGCGCGCTGGCGGTGATGAGGCGTCTGAAGTTCGTCAGAAATTGTTGGCGCGAATGGGTGATTTGTCAGAATTCATGAAAACGGTGAAACAGCGTTTTTCTGTGTGGTATAACCGTAGTCATCATCGCTATGGCACGTTGTGGGCCGACCGTTTCAAGTCGGTGCTGGTTGAGGGGCTGGGCAACCCACTGCAAACAATGGCCGCTTATATTGATCTCAACTCAGTGCGTGCGGGGATCGTCAATGATCCCAAAGATTATCGTTTCTGCGGCTATGCCGAGGCGGTGGCTGGTGTGAAAGAAGCGAAGTCGGGGTTGATCCATATTTGGAGTGACCATGGTGTGACACGGATCGATTCAGCACTGCGTGCCCATCGAACGCTGATTTTTGGTAAGCATGCATCTGAGCCCAGCTTATCTGAGATGACGCGCAAACGTGCGTTGAAAGTGCTGGATCAGGAAGATGGCCAGTTGCCGAAGTCAGTGATGCTGCGCTGCCGTGTGCGCTACTTTACCGATGGGGCGATTCTGGGGTCTACTGAGTTTGTGCGTGGCTTTACCGGAGCCTGGCAAATGGAGCGCGGACGCAAGCATCCGCCGAAGGTCAACGCGATTAAGGGCACGGATTGGGGCGATCTAGCAGTGATCCATGGCCTGCGAAGGCGGGTCTTTGGCTGATCGCGGTCTAGATGTCATCTCTTTCAGTTTCGAGTGTTTCAAGGATTCTAAGACTCCCAGCAAGTCAGCAGGCGGCTTCCTGGGCTCTGCGCTTCGGTCGGGACTCCATCGTCTACGTTCTAAGCCGCGCCGTCTTTCAATTTGGCTTCGCTAGCATCTTCAACCCCGCGTGCTCTGCTACGTCTGAGGCGTTGATCTAAAGTCAGGGCGGGGCATGTCATTATGTTTATAGTCGCTCATCTTTTAGCAGCTTCTCCGATCAATGCCACCTAGGGGAACGATTAATTGAGGTTCGGGGGGGCTTACGCGCTCTCAACCAGCACGGTTTGAATCGTGGCTTTTGAAATACTGCGGATGATTGCGGCGGCTAGTTCGTTGCTGGAATGTTGGCTGGTTGCGAGTTTTGCCTGGGTGCAGCGATGGATCGTGACGTTACGACTATTGGACAAGTTGCGCTGGTTGAGCGCGCTGAGCACTGCGGGGACGCTGGGATTGAATGCGATGTTTTCTGCGGTGCGGCCGGTAAAGTGTTGGCCGTCGGCGCATTTGATCACGAAGCCTTCGGGAGTGTGCGTGTATGGAGTGTAGCTGTGCTGCGCGGCGTTGATCGCGCGTTGCGCAGTCGTTTGCTTGATCGGCGTGGTGCTTTGCAGCTTCGACGGAGGGCTGTCGAGTAGGCCTTGTCCGCTCTGTCGTGGTTCGCCGAAGGGCATCGGCAAGAGTTGACTGAGCGTGGTCTGCGTTTGGCCGACGATGATCGGCAGGGTGGGCGCGTTGGATAGCTCCCACAGAAATTGGCGGCAGTATCCGCAGGGGGCAGCGGAGATGGTGAGCGCTTGGAGTTTCGATTCGCCGTGCATCCAGGCGTTGAGCACTGCGGATTGCTCTGCGTGTAGGGTGGCGCTGAGTGGCGCTCCGGTGAATTCGAGGTTGCTGCCGAGGTAGAGTGCTCCAGATGCGCCGACGGCCACGGCGCCGACGTGAAAGCCTGAGATCGGCGCAATGGAAAAGGTCGCAGCGAGGGGGAGCAGTGCCTGCGCGAGGTCGATTGCGGGGCTGTCGAAGTCGGTGAGCTTACCGCGGAATTGAGGCGCGCAGAGCTGGTTTAATAGCAGTGACTGCTCGGATTCCGGCAGTCCGCTGAGCGCCTCTTTAAAGTCGTCTGCGTTGAGTGCCATCGGTGCTTATTTGATGAAACGAATCGTGAATGGGTAGCTGTAACTGTCGCCTTCGCTGGCTTTGATCGCGGCGATGATGGTGTAGACGATGTTCAGGATCATTAGGATGATGACCAAAAAGAAACCGATGAAGAGGAACATCAGCACGACGGAAATCGCCAGATAGATCGTCATCGAGATCTGGAAGTTGAGCGACTCTTTGCCGCAGAGGTCGACGAAGGGATCTTCGTCGCGCTTAATGAGCCAGACAATGAGTGGCCCGAGGATGTTGCCAAAAGGGATGCCGAGCAGCTGAGTTAAGCTCAGTAAGTGGCACAGCATGCCCATAGTATTGTCGGCTTTGACTTCTGGGGCGAGTAGCACGGGTGGTTGCTGGTCTTCAGCTTCGATTGAAGGCTCGGTTGGTTCGGTTGCGTCGTTATCCATTTGGTTGCCGAGCGTAGTGAGTGAGTCGATTCGAGCAACTTTGAAATCAGAGTAGTGCGGTGGGTTGGATCGAGTTGTCGAAATGGCTTCGCCAGTCCGCTACGGAAGCGGGAGGATCTGGTGTAGCGGAATCCGCGAAGCGGTTTCGATCTGTGCGGTGGCTCTGCTGGGCGCTAGTAAACTCGCACGTCACTGGTTGAGCAGCTGCCCTACTTTTGCTCTGGCCGTAGGAACACGAGGGTGTTGCCCTCCGATGCCTCAGTATCGAATTGATAGCCGCGGTTGTTAAACGCTTTCAAGCCTTCGACGGTCTGGACTTGGTTGCGCACAATGAAGTCGGCCATCATGCCGCGGGCTTTTTTCGCGTAGAAAGAAATGATTTTATAGGTGCCGTTCTTCTCATCTTTAAAGACGGGCGTGATCAGTTGGCCGTTGAGCTCCTTCGGTTTGACGGACGAGAAGTATTCATTCGACGCAAGGTTGACGATGAGGTCGGAGCCAGAGGCCTTGAGGTCTTTATTGAGCAGCTCGGTGATTCTGGAACCCCAGAATTTGTAGAGGTTGGTGCCGCGTGCGTTGGGGAACTTGGTGCCCATCTCCAGGCGATACGGTTGCATGCGGTCGAGTGGGCGTAGCACGCCGTAGAGGCCAGACAGGATGCGGATCTGTTGCTGCGCCGCGTCGAAGTCTTCGGTCGACCAATCGGCAAGCGCCATGCCTTGATAGACGTCGCCGGTAAATGCGAGGATCGCTTGGCGGCTGTTCTTGGCGGTGAATTGGGGGCTGTAGTTCTGGAACCGTGCGTGGTTGAGCTCTGCAAGCTTCGGACTGATGCGCATTAGCGTGGCAATGTCGTCGGCGCTGAGTGCCTGAAGCTCGCCAATCAGCTGCGCGGAATGTGCAGCCAGACGCGGCTGTGTCGCTTTCGTCGTGAGGAGCGGAGCGTTGGTGTCGAGCGATTTTGCGGGCGATAGAAGGATCAACATTCCGCCAAACAAGTCTGAATCGTTTCGAGTGCAAGCGGGAAGCGGTTAAAATGATCGGGATGCGGGCTGTGACATCGCGCTTGCCAGCGCAGGGGAGCGGCCTTTACTTCTCCGCCATGGCCAATTATTCGCAGCCCAGATTTCTTGATTACAACACCGCACGCACCATTGTGGACGACTTCGGCACGCCCGTCTATGTCTATGACATGGCAACCTTAAAGGCCAACGCGGCCGACGTGCTGGCGTTTCCGAATGCCTTTGGGCTCACTGCGCGCTATGCGATGAAGGCCTCGCCGAATGCGGCGATCTTGAAGATTTTTAACGAAGTAGGCCTGCATATTGATGCCAGCTCGGGTAATGAAGTGCGCCGCGCAATCGCTGCGGGCGTGCCGGCGGCCAACATCAGCCTGAGCACTCAGGAGCTGCCTGTGGATTTCGCGGAACTCTACGAGTTGGGCATCGAGATCAATGCTTGTTCGCTCAGCCAGTTGGAACGTTTCGGGCAGGCTTGTCGCGGTCGCGCCATCGGTGTTCGCTTTAACCCCGGCTCTGGCTCGGGAGGCAACAACCGCACAAACGTCGGCGGCCCGGCGTCGAGTTTTGGTATCTGGCACGAGTGGATCGATCAGGTGCAGGCGATTGTCGCGAAGTATGATTTAAAGGTGATTCGCATCCACACACATATTGGCTCGGGCAGTGATCCTGCCGTGTGGCAGAAGATTTCGGAGCTCAGTCTGGATATGGTGCGTCAGTTCCCTGATGTGGTGGCACTGAATCTCGGCGGGGGTTACAAGGTGGCTCGCATGGAGGATGAGGTCGGCACGGACTTGCAAGAGTGCGGCGCGCCGGTGGCGGAGAAGTTCCGCGAATTTGCTCAGGAGACCGGCCGTGAGATTCGTTTGGAGATCGAGCCAGGCACTTATCTATTGGCAAATACCTGTTCGGTGCTGTCGATCGTGCAAGACATCGTCTCCACGGGCGCTGATGGCTATGAGTTCTTGAAGCTCAATACCGGTATGACTGAAATTCTGCGTCCTTCGATTTATGGGGCGCAGCATCCGATCTTTATCCTTCAGCCTGAAGTAGTTACCGAGACGCGCGATTATATGATCGCAGGGCATTGCTGCGAGTCGGGTGATATCTTGACTCCAGCACCCGGTGATCCGGAGTTGCTTGCGACACGAACATTACCGGTTTGCACTATTGGCGATCTGTGTGTGATCGATGGCGCAGGTGCGTATTGCGCAGCGATGTCGACCAAGCACTACAACTCGTATCCCGAAGCCGCCGAAGTCATGCTAGATGAGAGCAAGGTGCCGCATGTGATCCGCAAGCGCCAGAAGCTCGAAGACATTTGGGCCAACGAAGTGGGGTTGGGGTAGGCTGCCTTTGGCGGTGTTCGTTTATTGGTTTGCGCTGTAGCGAGCGCTCGGCGGCGGCTAAAGCGGCTGGTCCTGGTGCGAGGCTTTGGTGGGATCGGCTGTCTTCAGCTGCCGTTCGTTTATTCGTTTTATTGGTTTGCGCTGTAGCTTGTGCTCGGCGGCGGCTAAAGCGGCTGGTCCTTGTTGGGTTCATTACTGATTTCTGTGTATCCCGCCTTGCTTTACCCAGTCAGGCGAGGTTATAGGTTTAAGTAGTTTTGCTAATCTACCCTGTTGCTATGAAAAATGATCAACCCACAGCCCATCGTCGGGCATGCCTTAAAATCGTCTTTAGCCTGTTGGCTGTTTGGTTCTCTGTAAGCTTCGGCTGCGGTATTATATTTCGGGAATGGTTGGATGCCAATGCGCCGCAGGTCGGTAATGCTCCGTTCGGTTTCTGGATGGCGCAGCAGGGCGCGATCATCTGCTTCGTTATCCTGCTCGTGGTTTATGCGATCTTGATGAACCGCCTCGATGCCAAGCATGGCTACACTGAAGGCAAGTAACCTGAGTTTTATACGATGACACAAGATCACCTGAATTTCATTTTTATTGGCATCTCATTTGCCATTTATATTGGCATCGCTGTCAAATCCCGTGCGGGATCGACAAAGGAATATTACACTGCCGGCGGCGGCGTTTCACCGTTGGCCAATGGCATGGCGACTGCGGCGGACTGGATGTCGGCCGCGACGTTTATCTCGATGGCTGGCACGGTTGCGGTCAGTGGCTACGACGCCTCGCGCTTCCTGATGGGATGGACTGGCGGATTCGTGCTGTTGACCGTCCTCATGGTGCCGTATCTGCGTAAGTTCAACAAGGCCACGGTTCCTGACTTTGTCGGTGATCGCTATTACTCGAAGCTGGCTCGCGGCGTTGCGGTGGGGTGCGCGATCTTTATCTGCATGACGTATATCATGGGGCAAATGCGTGGCGTGGGCGTGGTCTTCTCCCAGCTCTTTGGCATTAGTATCACCTCTGGCGTGATCATCGGTGGAACCATTGTATTTTTCTATGCAGGCCTCGGCGGTATGAAGGGTATTACCTATACGCAGGTTGCGCAGTATTGTGTGATGGCGTTTGCTTACACGATTCCGGCGATCTTCATCGCGATGGCGTTGACGGGCAATGTGCTTCCTCAAATGGGTATCATTGGATCCTACACTGCGGGCGGGGAGAGTGTGCCCTTTCTGGAGAAGTTAAACAATATCAACACGGAGCTTGGATTTGCGGAGTATACCTCTGGCAAGCTCTCGACGATGAATATGTTTTGTATCACTGCAGCGCTGATGTGTGGCACTGCTGGGCTGCCGCACGTGATTGTGCGTTTCTTTACTGTGAAGAATGTGGGTGCGGTGCGTAAATCGGCTTGTTGGACTTTGCTGTTTATCGCGGTGATCTATCTCACGGCTCCGGCGATTGGTGCCTTTGCTCGGGTGAACTTGATTGAGAAGCTACATGATACGCCTTATCAAGAAGCACCCTACTGGTTGCAGGAATTTGAGGAAACTGGGCAGATGGCCTGGGTTGATAAGAATGGCGACGGCAAGATTCAATATTATGGTCCGGGTAAATCCGATGCTGGCACGAATGCCGTTTTTCTAGGGAAGAAGCCCGCCTATCCGACTTTCGAGGCGACTGAAGATCAGTTGATCGGTCAATACGGAGAGCGCCTGCTCGCGAACAAGGCCAACGCATCGAATCCGAATGAACTATGGTTCGGCAATGACATCATGGTGATGGCGAATCCACATATGGCTGGGTTGCCGATGTGGGTGATTGCCCTACTGATGGCGGGTTGCATCGCCGCAGCGCTTTCTACTGCCGCTGGCTTGCTGTTGGTCTTATCCACCTCGATTTCCCATGACTTGATGAAGAAGATTCTGAAACCGGATCTGACTGACAAGGAAGAGGTGAGCTACGCTCGTTTCGCGTCCTTTGTGGCGCTCGCGGTGGCGGTCTACTTTGGCATTAATCCACCGTCTCAATTTATTGCCAAGACGGTGGCCTTTGCGTTCGGCCTCGCAGCCTCTTCGTTCTTCCCGACGCTACTGATGGGAATCTTTTCGAAGCGCATGAATCGTGAAGGGGCGATCTCGGGCATGCTGTGCGGCATTCTTTTCACATTCGGATATATCACTTACTTCCAATTTCTGGATGGCACGCCGGATCAATATTTCCTTGGAATCACTCCAGAAGGAATTGGTTTCGTCGGGATGCTGATTAACTTCGGAGTCGCATTTCTAGTCAGTGCCTTCACGCCAGATCCTCCGCAAGAGGTGCAGGAGATGGTGGAGAGTATTCATATTCCCAGTGGTTCGGGCGAAGCGTCGCACCATTAGACATTTATTTGCGATTAATTGGTCAGCGGGTTGGACAAAATGGATAAACTGAGTTCATTTTTCCCTCCCGATTATGGTAAAATCTTCTTTCGATAAAAGGTCATTCAATTTTCAGCTGCATTGCGTGGTGGATGAATGGCAGCAAATTTTGAATTTGCTCGCTCGGATTCTGAATGTGCCTGCGGCGTTGATCATGCATACTAATGGTCAGGAAATAGAAGTGTTCGTCTCTAGCCAAACGACAGGGAATCCCTATCACCCTGCGGATCATGAATCGCTGGTGGGCTCGGGGCTCTACTGTGAGCATGTGATTCAAACGAGTAAACCGCTGTATGTGCCGAACGCGTTGAAGGATCCTAAGTGGAGCCAGAATCCGGATGTCAAGTTGGGGCTGATTTCCTATTTGGGCTTTCCGATTAAAGTGCCGAGTGGGGATGTCTTTGGCACCATTTGTGTGCTCGATACCAAGGAAACTGATTATCCCGATGATTATGTGGAGTTGGTCGAGTGCTTTAAAAATGTGATTGAGCTGAGGTTGGAAAATATTGGGTATTCGCCGAGGGCTGTTGTGGCGTAATCGTGCTCGACTGTCAGAATATCGGTGCGTTATGTTTAGGCGATGTTGAATCGGTATT
>Ga0209533_1003809_pt1 | contig 13249 bp, 15 predicted proteins | sample COG_04_FD_184748 | JGI IMG/M metagenome (GOLD analysis project Ga0209533, IMG submission 184748) | Pelagic Microbial community sample from North Sea - COGITO 998_met_04 (SPAdes) (version 2) | ecosystem: Environmental > Aquatic > Marine > Neritic zone/Coastal water | place: Helgoland, sampling... | reverse complement strand
TCCGGGGCAGAAGGTCAAGGGTGTGGAACTGATGCTAATTATTGGTCGACGGCAACGAAAAGGTTAAATGGTAATTTTGGGGTGGGATATAATGTCTCAAGTCTAATAGACTCAGGTGGTGACGGATATCAGGTAGGTGACACTATTAAAGTTTTGTTTCAAAATTACCCGCCAACTAATAGTTTCGGTAATGTTACTACTGCTACCGGCGTACACGCATCAGTGGAAACATCTAATAGTACCACAGCTGATATCAAAAAGAGTTTTGTTTATAGAAGTGGTTCCATTACTCTTGGAAGTATCTCCGATGTTCTCACCAGAGGAAACCAAATTTCTGTGAATGATGGTAATACCTGCGATGACGACATCGCCAATCCACATAATGAAGTAGGCAATAACCAGTCTAACAATTCGAGTCGTGGTTCTTTTGTAAGATTAAGGAATCGTGGGACAAATAATCAGAAGAGAGTCGTATATGCATATAATGGGTCACTGTACGATGAGCACCCATTAAATTATAAAATATATGGAAGTAATGGTGTGGTAGAAGACACTCCTACAACCTGGGACAGTTGGACAACCGGTCTTAATCGTTTACTGGTTTTTAGAGTAACAAGTATAAGTTAATTATTTAAAAATAAAAACATTATTATATTAAAATGGAAGAAAGTTTTGATAATATATTTTGGAATTTTATACATTGTGTAACATTAATGTATCCTGAAAATCCTAATATTTTAGAAAAAACGAATTATTTTATACTAATGGATACATTACAAAAAATAATTCCGTGTAATAAATGTAAAGAATTTTTTGAAAAAGATATTAATGGTAAATCTATTAATGAAGGAAGAATGTATACATATATAAATAAATTAAATCAAATTAACTCAAAATATATTTTAGTTGATGATGAAAAAAAAAAGACAATAGAAATAATACAAGAATTAGAAAATGATCTAAAAGTAAATAATGATAGTTCTATCGAAAATGAATTAAATCTTTTTAAAAGTAAATTGAAAAAAATAGAAGAAGATGAAGAAAATGAAAAAAATATATTTAATAATTCTAACAATAAAATAACATTTAGTCCTATTTATGATTCAAAAGAAAAATTATTTAATAAATTTGTAGAACATCATAATAATGTTAATAAAAAACTAAATAAACCAAATTATTCAACAGAAGAAGCGAAAATATATTATCAAAAATTCCTTGACAATAGTTTCATGTTAAAAAATTCTTAAAATTCTAAAAACTAATAACTTAATTACTAAATAACAAACCACCCATACCACTCATAATTCTTAAAACATTATAGTTTAATGCATAAATACTTATTTGTGAATTTGTATCAACCTCACCATCTAAAAATTGTAAACTGGCAGAATCTACCTTTGAAAAATTAAAAGAACCACTTGGTTGATAATCTTCAGGTTTAATTGCAAATGAATACATATAAATAAATTTATCAGGTATTCTATGATTATGATTAAAAGGTAATATTGATCTAAAATAAACAGCTGGTTGTGGATCAAAACGATCTATACCATTTACAACCATTTTACATGAACCAAAATGTTCATATAATTCTTGATTATAAAGGTATGATTTAAATGTAGCATTATTTGTATGATAATTTAAATAGTCATTACCATGTTCACCAAAATGTGTATCTGTTGAATAATTATTTGTAGCATCTATTTTTGTAGTATCTGTAGTTTCCGAAATAACATCTTTATTTTGGATAACCCAAAATAGTTCTTTAACTGAGTGATTAAAATTTAAAGGTATTTGATTCATAAAATTACTTTCTTTTAATTGAATCTGTTCTATCATATATTCATGAGAACTTTGAGCAAATCTTTTTCTTTCTTCTGTATCAAGATAAATATAATTAGCCCATAATTTAATACTAGGATCAAAAAATGATACATTATTTAAATCTGTTATTAAATTATCACTTGTATCTGTTACACGAACACCATTCATTATATGTTTAATTGCCCTATATTCAACTTTAAAATCTACATCATGATATTGTAATGCTACTAAAGGTAGTGCTAAACCAGGATTATTACAAAACCAAAAATGAAATGGTAAATAAACTTTAAGTGGTGGTGGACTACCATCATCTTTAATTGTATGTGACTGTAAATAAGTTTTTGGATTAGATTGCTTATTTGTTAAATAACTCTCATAAAATTGTTTTTCATATATTTCATTACGAATATCATACCATTTTCCGTAATGTCTATCAATTAATTTATTACCTATTTCCATATCAATTTTTTTTATAAATGCATTTGCTGTTGAATTTCCACATTTTACATATCCATGATCAGCTTTTATCATGGATTGATGTGGAAAATCAATTTCTAAATAAGTTTTATATAATAAATCAGCATGTCTACCAACTTTGAAATCTAATGTCCCACCATTAGCAGATATTGTCCCAGCGTGTTGAATTTGAATACATTCTATAGAAAAATTTGTATGTCTTCTATAAACTGCTTTAAAAAAAGATATTTGTGGATTACCTGTTATATACATATCTTGAGCACCGAGCGCAACTAATTGAATATAACCACCTCCCATTTTAATACTATATATTATATATTATTTAAATATTTAATAAGAAAAAGACGTTAAAGGTTGTGTGTAAGGATTTTGTTTAAATGGATTTAATAAACTAGGATCAATTCTATTAGCAATTGATTCATCATTTAATCTATCTTTAGTAGTTGTTAATTGGCAAGTATTATCTTGTGGGATTTCACCATAAACTTTATCAACTCCATTTAATCTATGATTCATGTAATCATGATCCATTTTCTTAATATCCATATTAATGGTATCCATACCATTCGCAACCTTAACATTATTAAGTGTTGGAGATCTACCTTGTGATATAATTTCTTTAGTAGGATTCGTTTCAGAATTCATGAAATTATCATGTTGCATATTACCCTTAACATAACCACCAGCATTACCAGTGTAATCAAAGTGTGTTGTATCTTTAGTAGTCCATTCTGGTGTATCAAATGGTTTCTGTGTTAAGAGACTTGGTCCTATCAAATAACCATTATTAGCAGAATCAATTGTACTCTGCTTTTTAGTAACTCTAACAGAATCATATTGTCTTTGAGTTGTAGCATCTACATTATTTCCCAAATAACCATTATTTGCTGAGTCAATAGTACACTGTTTTATAGTTTTCTTAATAGGATCTAAAACACCAATTGTATGAGAACCTACATCAGTTGTTAAATTACTATCATATGTTCTTAATCCCGTTACTTGTCTTTCGGTTGGAACAGCACGATAACCATCTTTTTGTAAATCTGTGCTGACTAATGGAACTTCAGATCCTACATTACGACTTGTATCTGACCCAAGTTGTTGTCTATCAGATTTTTTATAATTACTTCTAAATTCAGCATTTTCTTGAACAGCTGGTGCCGCTGGACCAAATTCACCTTTATTGAAATAAGTTCTATTTGTATCATATATCATTTGTTCTGGTCTTTCAGATTTTGCTAAGAAAGCACCATTTGTTACAAACCATTTATCAGGATTATTATCATAAAATTTCTCTGGATTATGTTTGTAAACATCACCCATCTTACCTCTATGCTCATGACCTTTACCAGCAAGAATTTTACCATCATAAGATATTTTTTGATTTGTTAATGTTCTAATAGTGTCTGTATTAGATCTTTGATAAATCATATTACCAACCTCTCTGTTAAAATTACTCTTAAAATCAATAGGGGCAACAAGTTCTTGAGAAAAAGGTAATTGATTATTCATAGAAGAACCAGTAGGCATTGAAGCATTATATTTCTCCATTTCTTGTCTTCTATCAAAGTTATTACCACTTGTTTCTTGTCTCATATTAAAATCACCAAGATTAGGTGTTTCTGATTTATTTTGATAATGATCATTGCGACCTTGTGATCTACTTAACATAGCAGAATCATCAAAATTGACATTGGGAGGTTGAGATCTAAAAAAAGGAGCAACTCTTATCCCTTGATCGTTTGTTAAAAATTCTTGATTATTAATAAAACCTTCAGTAGCAGTACTGTATGTATAATTATCTGTATCTTGTAAATCTTTTTCAGGAACATCTAATTTTGTATTATTTACAACTTTTTGATTATTAACAATATTACTAGGACTATAAGATGCTTCAAAATTATCTTCTGCTAATTGTCTTACTAATTTTTCTGTGTTATTATAATGATTTGATTCATAAGTATTATCCATACTTGGAAAACTTATATCTTTATTAACATTATTTGTAACTGGATTTTTTTTATCTTTATTAAGTAAATATCCAGCACCTAATAATCCAACTAAAACTACTGCTTCCATATTTATATTGTAATATATTAATTTTTTTTATTTATCTCATAAAATTTATCATTTTTAATATTTCTATCGGAACATTTTTTTTATTGAAACAAGTTATCATAGTTTTATTAAAATAACCTATTAATTTAAAATGTATTTCATCTTCATAAGATAATATAACTGTATCTAATTTTTCATCAAAATCATACATTAAAGGATAATAATTATATTGATTCGTTAAACTATTTGAATTCAAAATAATAATATTAATATTTAATTTTTCTTTAAGGATATTAATTAAAATATTATCACCCCAAAAATTATTACCACCTTCAATTATAATTTCTTTAAATTCTTCATAATCTATTGTATGTGGATCCCAAAATTCTTCAAAATCATTTGAATCAGCTAAAATCTTATAAATATTTATAATTTCTTGATATTTTTCATAATCAATTGATTCACTTACTAATTTTCTTAAATCTTGAACATCAATATGTTTCTCAATATTAAATATATCTTTAGATTTTAAAGCATATGCTAAACAATGAAATAAACAATCACCATCTCCACCACAATCCAAAACACCAAAATGTGAGTTTTTAGGTGATTCTTTCAAATAACTATTTAATTTTTTTATCCAACGAACATTTATTTTTCCCCACCCCCATTCACTTAACAAATTATGCCAATTATAATTTTTAACTTTTTTATCAGTTTTCTTATCTTCATGATAAAGTTGAGAATCTTTTAGATAAATAGTATCTGTAAAATAGTATTTATCCATATTTATATAATTTATAAAAAATATCTTTAATTAAAAAACAAATTTATTTTTTTAGTTGTACAGGACAATCCCTATAATTATCTAATAAGTCAGAATAAGAATCAAAACCATTTCTTACAAATGGTTCGATTACATTTTCTTGAGGATTTTTCTTTAGACTAATCCATCTATTCTTTGCCATCCCCTTTAAATCAAAAGCAGGATTTGTTAATCTACTACTCTCAACATGAAAAAATCCATCTGTAACACCATCAAATAAATTTGTCTTAGGATTTTGAACATTTTCTTGCGGAACATATTTTTGCTTAGGATCATTTGATAATTTTCTTGTCATATTTTTTAGATCAGATTCAAAATCTACTCTTAAATCATTTTCTAAAAAAGTATTACCTATATTAATATTACTATTTGGTGCCCATGGAAAAGCAATAGTGTTTTTCCTTTGAGCATTATCTAATCTATATAAACCAGGACCTAATGCTACACCTTCAGCAGCTGTAAATAATTCTCTATCGTTATTTTTCAAATATCCTTCCATTATTATATTATTATATTATAAAATAATTTTAATTTCCACCTTTTTTTCTTAAAGTTTCACATCTATTTACATAATCAACGTTTCTTGCAATTTGTCTACTTGGGAGTCCACCTCTGACCCATGATGACATAGAATCTTCTGGAATAATATGTTGTGGATCTTGAACTTCTTTCTGTAAACTTGGAATGAGTGGAGTAAAAAAGTTAGTAATTGTTACACCACTTAATACATTACAAGGTCTGTCAACCTTAGTCATATTAGAACTTTGAATAACAGATTCAACATCTACATTATAATCACCTTTACCATAAAATCCAGCATTCTGTAATTGCGGTAATTGATGAATAAATCTTAAATTTGTTAAATCTGAAAATCTTTTATTACTATCATTATCTATTAAACAACCTTTTTCTCCCATCCAACCATTACCACCATTAAAATTAATAGCAGGTTGAGAAAGTTGAACTTCTCTTGCTTTCTTTAATCCACACTCACAACCATACATATTGTCTAAATGATAAGCACCTGGACCCAATGACTGAGTAAATCTTAAATTAGCAGTTGCTGGATCATGCATAATACCTGCTTGTTTGTAAAGTTTAGGATCTAAATCGGTCTTAAAATCATTACATTTTTGTAACTGAATTTCAGGAACTTCACCAACTATATTTCCGTGATATCCCATTGAACCGGTTTTGTTTCCACCAAACATATTGCTTAACACTTCTGTCATTTTATATTATTTAATATATTTTATTTTTTTTTAAAGAATTAATTTAATTAGGATTAGATGGAGGATTATTACCCATACCCCTATGTTCACCTAATTGATTCGCCATACATTGTAAACCATTACCTTCTTTACAAGTAGGAGGTGTCTTATAACACCATTTCATAAATGTATCCCTATCATTTGGAACAGAATTTCCTGGAACAGAAAAGAATTGTCTTTGTGAATTACCATTTTTAAAAATATCATTTACATCTCTATATAAATCTTCTTCAAAATTATCTTCAATAACCCTTTGGACACCTTTATTATTATAAGAATCACATGCAGGTTTAGATTTATTTGTACCATAATCAGTTAATAATGGATTCATAAAAGGATTATCTTTATCGGGGATTCTACATGATTCACTTAAATCATTAATATCCATATCTTGTGAATCATTCATTAATTTATTAGTAACTTTTTCAATAAAAGCATCATTATATTTCTTATGAATAATATATGTAAATATTGCCATACCTAAAATAAAATATAACATTTGTTTTTTCTTCATATCCAACAAAAATACAATTGAACAATAATAAATTGTAAATCTTAATAAAGCATTTAATTTTCTACTTAAATCAAATTCTTTTTTAGGAATAATTTCTAAAAGATATCTTTTATCAAATAAAATAGAAATCTTCTCAAACCAAAAAGGTGTCATTAATATAATATATTAATATAAAAAAAAAAATTTATCTAATCTACTTTTTTAATAACAGATGCTTTTTTTTCTGCCAATTTTTTTTGTAATCTTTGTTTTGTTTTATTAGGATCATGTTTTGAATCTACAGCAATTTTCTTTACATCGTGATCAAATAATTCTTCAATAGGATTTGATCCAGAATTTTCATTTTGACCCATCATATTTCCAAATAAACCTTGCATACCCATCATTTGTGAAAATAAAGGATTATCTTTCATATCACCACAGATATTTGTAGCTTCTTTTTCAAGATCACCATTCTTAAAAGTATCAGAATTTACTTTAGAACTTATTGTCGAAAATATTTTCATCATATTTTCAGGATTAAACATCTGACTTAAATCTGCTTCATCGCTCATACTATCCATATTTAATTCTTCGCTAACTTCTTTAGCAATTTTACCGATTGATGTATTTTCAAGGATATCATTAAATTTTTTCATTTCTTCTGGAGACCCTTCTTCTGAAGTTTTTTCTTCTTCCTGTTTCTTAAAGTCATGATTAATTTTTTTATAATTATCTAAATCTTTAGCAACACCTTTCTTAATTTTCTTATTCTCTTCAATATCAGATAATGCTTCAGCTAATTTATCATTGGATCTAATATTAATATTTATTAAACAAAAAGATTGTAAATATTTCCAAATATTATCTTTAGTTTTATCAGAAATATCTGAATCCCAAATTTTTTTAAAACAAATTTCATCTAATAAAAATAATTGTTCTGAAAAAATACTTTCATCTCTTTCTGTTATATTCGAACTTATTTTATCAACTTTATTTAAAAAAGTTTCAATTAATTTATCTTTATCATCTGATAAATTTTCTAAAGAAAAAATTTCTGAATAATTCAAAATAATAGATTCTTTATATTCAGGGAAAACTTTAATAAGATCATCTAAAAAACTCTTAAAGATATGTAAAGTTTTTGAATGAATATCCATTTTATATTATATATAAAAATATCTTAAGATATTTTACGCATTATTTAATCTTACCTCTTTCTGACATCATTCTTTCATAGTCATTATCAATGGCTTGTCTTTTTTCAGATCCCTGTTCTGATTTAGGCATACTAGGAGTATCTTGATGGGGATCATCTAAATAAGAATAATTATCTATATTAAAATTATTCATATTAACATTATCTTCAATGGGAGCAAATTCAAGACATGATCCATTTAAGCACATACCATTTAATTCATCGACCGAACAAGACCCAGTTTCTTGAGGTTGTTGCTGTTGTCCTTGTTGTTGTCCGTGTTGTTGTCCTTGTTGGGGTTCACTCAGTTTACCATCAGCTCTTAAAATATATTCAAATAATTCTTTAGAATTTACAACTTGATCTTCAATAATCATACATGGGACAGATTTTACAGTCTTAGGAAAAGGCGAATCATCAATAGAAACTATTTGATAATGTCCTTTTAATTGAGGTCTTTGTTGAAGCGCCATTAATAATTTTCTACAATGAATACATCTTTTAGAAATATAAATAATTGGTTTCATATTATTTATAGTATAAAATTAATTATTAAAAAATAAACTTATTTAAAATACTTTTTCTCATTTTTTTTTTCACAACTTCTTTTACAAATAAATTTTTTCTTTTTAGAAATTTTTTTTTTAGAACATTTCTTTAAACACCTCTTAAAAGATTTTTTATATATTTTTGAAGATTTCTTTTTTGTTAATCTTCTTCTTTTTGTTATTCTTCTTCTTTTTTTTGTTATTCTTCTTTTAGAACCTTTTTTACCTTTCGATAATCTGTAAGCAGCATAACCAACTACTGCAAAAGGTGCTACGATTGGGTTTGCAACTGCTGCCGCGCAAGGTATACATGCCATATATAATATGTTATATTTTAATATTTATTATATAAATATATAAATATATGGGTAACAGTCAATCGGGGGAATCTAAAGATATTAATAATCAATATAATTTTTATGATGGTCAATTAAATGAATATAAAAAAATGATAATAGCTCAACAAGAACAAATCAATAAATTATCAAAAATGAATCTTCAACAAAATATTAATAGTAGAACAACATCAAATATGTTCTTTAATGAATTACATAATTCACAGAAAAATCAAAATAATTTTAATACAATAAATACTAATCTTATAGAAAATAATAAACCTAAATTAAATCCTTATCAAATTCTTGGTATCGATAAAAATTTTGATGAAGTTTCTTTAAAAAAGGCTTATCTTAAAAAGGCTATGAAAACTCACCCTGATCGCGGTGGTTCAGCAGAAGAATTTCAAAAAGTTAGTATTGCTTACACTATTCTCTTAAAAAAAATTAATGATATGAAAAATAATCATGCTCATAATGATTTAAGAGACAATAGCAAACAATATATGACAGAACAAAGTATGGATAGAAGAGTTAATGTAAATATGACAGATAATTTTGATGTAAATCTATTTAATAAAGTTTATGATGAAAATAAAATTGATACACCATTCGATGATGGATATGGTAGTTGGATTAGTAAAAATACTTTAGAAGATAAAGAACAAAAAAAATTATTTAATGGTAATTTTAACAAAAATATGTTTAATCATGAATTTGAAAAATATAAAAGAGATCAACAAAAGAAAAATGGTTCTCAACTTGTGAAATATGAAAACCCTGAAGTAAATATTTCTTATAAAGGTAAAGATTCTTTATCTGTACTAGGACAAAATAAAGTTTCTGATTTTAGTGGAGATACTGGTTCGGGTTTAAATTATAGAGATTATAGAGATGCTTTTACTAATAGTTGTTTAATAGATACAAGACAATTTAAAGATAATGGAAGACCAAGAGATATAAATGCTATGGAATCATCTAGAACAAATATTTCTTATGAAATGTCTGAACAAGATCAAAAAAAATATATGATTAAGCAATTACGTGATAAAAAAGAAGAAGAACAAAGAATACAAAGATTACAACAATATGAAAATAAAGCTTTTAATACATATGATAAAATTCATCAGAGATTATTAAATCGTTAAAAAGCACCAGGTGAAGAACGATTATGACCTCTTCTATTAATATAATCTCTTTGTTTTTCTGTTGTACAGACACAACCTGTACTAGTTGAATAAGTTGAAGGACAACAATTTAATGATGTAGGATTATTTGCAAACATAAATAATCTTTGTGGTGAATCAGCATCTCCATCAACTGGAGGTCCTGTTAAAAATGAATTATCTGATACAATATTTTGAATAGGACCTTGAACACCTAAATAATTCATTAACACATTATTATCAATAAGTTTATTCATATCTTTTTCTTGCGATAAACATAATCCATCATAAGGACCAATCTTGTATTTAAGGTCAAGTTCAGCAATCTTAGATTTCTTTTGTTTAATCAATTTAGTTTTAGGCATCTCACCTTTACCATCATCAACAACATCAGCACTTGTCCCTGAATGAGTATTTGTATCAGAACTATTTGTTAAACCTTCAAAATTAGTATTCTTAAATTGGCAAATAATTAAAGCAGTAACAAGGGTTAAACCTAACATTTTAGTGTATTCAGTATCTTTAATGTAATAAAATAAAATTAAAACATAAGCAGTAATTACTCCGAGACTTATAACATTCATTATTAATTATACTAATATAAATTTTTTTTTGAAAATATTTAAATAAATATTAAAATATAATATATAATGAACAATTTCCCAATACAATCTAAATGGACTTTATGGTTCCATTCAATTACTGATAACAAATGGACAAAAGATTCTTATAAAAAAATAATGAATATCAATAATTTGCTTGATTATCATTTTTTAAAAACCAATTTTGAACAACAGCATCTTCAAAATGGTATGTTTTTTATTATGAGAGATGATATTTTTCCTACATGGGAAGATCCTGATAATAGATTAGGTGGTTGTATATCTTTTAAAGTAAAATCAAAAGATATAATTGAATCGTGGAATAAATTATTTTTAAAACTTATATCTGAAGATATAATTAATGAAGGGAAAATGTGGGAAGAAATAAATGGAATTTCAATATCTCCTAAAAAAGAATTCAATATTATCAAAATATGGTTACGAAATGATACACAAACCTTTAAATCTTTAGTAAAAGAAATAAATCCTTATTTTATATTAGAAGAATCTTTATATAAAAAGCATGAATTAGAATATTAACATTCTTTATAATAACTCTTTGATGGAGCAATAAAACTATATTTATTATTTATTATGTCATAATCAGTATATATTTCTTCTCCCTTTTTAATATCTTTTAGACAGATTAAAAAATATTTATTATTTTTAAATTTAACATCACAATTAACTAATTTTTTACAATGATTAATATATTTTCCTTCTTGTATAATAACTTCATCAAAATCTTTCTTAATAGTTTTAAATTTTTTTATATAAGGGAATAAATCTTTTATCATAATCTCATTTTCTTTAAAGTCTTTATTTGCAAATAATCCTAAATTATGAATTTTAGATGCTTTTATTGTAAAATCATTATTAAATTTTTTTAAGAAAAAAAAATGTAAATACATAAAAAACATGATTAATAAAATAATTATCACCCAGAACATTTACTATATGTAATATTTAAGTATTCGGTGCCAAGCATAATTTAATACTCCCTAATGAAGCGACAGCATACTTGATTACAAGTGGGTAATCATTCTTAATATAAAATTGTATTTGATTACAGAGATTAGTACATTTAGTAAAAAGTAAGAGATATTTAAGTGAAAAAACTCCTTGAATAGGAAGTTCTGGTGATTGTGTTGTAGAAAACTTTAATCCATTAGTAGTTTCTCCTAAAACTGTTTCTTGATGAGCAAATTCTCCATTGCATATAAGTTTTAACTGGTTTCCAATACTAGTAATTTCAATATCTTCACCAATATTAATCATATCTCTAATAATTTTTTGAAAATCACAGGAAGGTAAAGTTAGTTCGGTCTCAAATTCAGCAGGAGGAATACTAATTTCATCTTCTTGAATATCTAGAAGATTTAATTTGTAAGTTGTTTGAGAATTTTTTTCAGAATTATGAATAATAATCCCTAATTGATTTTCATTATTTTTCTCAATGAATAATGTTAATGTTTCAGAATTTGTCATTGTCTTAATTAACTTAAATAAATTAAGCATATTTAAGCCAATAGTAATTGGAGTATTACAATTAAAAAATTCAAAATTCTGTGCTTCAAGTTTTAAATGAATTAAAACAGAATGTGTTGAATCCATAGCAATTAATTTAATTCCATTTTGATCAATCGTAATATTCCCATCAGTTAGAATTTCTTTTAATGCTTCAAATAAAATCCTAACAGCTCCACTTTGAACAGTCTTAATATTAAAAATATATTTTTCATCAGAATTACTTGTCATTTATAATAAATATTACAAAATTCTTTAAATATTTAAACAAATTAATTATTTGTTAAAAGTCTGGGGGCAATACTCATACATTCTAATTCTTGAAACATCAATTTACAAGAATATGGAATATTAATTCTTTTAAAATCTTTATAATTCTCACAAATCTTACATTCATAAATATTTGTCTTATTGTTAAATATTGCTGTCAATCCACATTTGTTACAAATAAATACATTATAATTGTCTGAAACTTTCATCATTCTTTCTTGAAGAAATGATGCAGCACCATGTGCTATCATACAATCTCTTTCCATTTCCCCAAATCTTAATCCACCGTGGGATGATCTACCTTCAGCAGGTTGTCTAGTCATAGCAACAACGGGTCCAGAACTTCTTGAATGAATCTTATCACCTGACATATGCTTCAACCTTTGATAATAAGTAGGACCCATAAATATTTTTGTCTTAATTTGTTCACCTGAAATTCCATTATAAAGAACACAATCACCATTCTTTTCATGACCATATTTGGTTAATATTTCTGAAATATTATCAACAGATATATGATCAAACGCTGTTCCATTACCAATATTTCCATTTTCGACACAAGCTTTCCCGAGGATACACTCAATTAATTGAGCAATAGTCATTCTTGAAGGTACAGCATGAGGATTTATAATAATATCAGGAGTAATACCATCT
>Ga0209533_1003807_pt1 | contig 13253 bp, 18 predicted proteins | sample COG_04_FD_184748 | JGI IMG/M metagenome (GOLD analysis project Ga0209533, IMG submission 184748) | Pelagic Microbial community sample from North Sea - COGITO 998_met_04 (SPAdes) (version 2) | ecosystem: Environmental > Aquatic > Marine > Neritic zone/Coastal water | place: Helgoland, sampling... | reverse complement strand
CCACCGTCACACTTTCCAGTGGCAAGAAAAGAAAATTTAGAAACGATACTGGTGCAGTTCTTTACACCACAATGGGCGATCCCAAAATTACAAGAACTTATCCCTAACCCCAAAAGTTAAAAACAAAAATAAACTTGTGCAAACACTTGCAATACGACACGGAATAGCTTATAATGTCTTTGTTGTTTGGGAAGAATCAATTTTGGGAGAAAACATTATGGCTTATCGTGACTCTGCTTTGAATCGCATCGGAGAATTTCTTGAGAAGGACTACGGCAACGGCTTTACTTACGGGGTCAATGAGGACGGTGTTTTTAGTCGGGAAGAATATCCCCATATTGTTTACGTTGGCGGTACTACTGGTCTCGACTATCGTTACGCCAAGGTCTTAAAGACGGTCGCTTATGTTGTTGTGGATGAAGACGAGAACGGTGCTCCGGTTGTTGAAAAGTGGGCGTTGAAGAAAAACCTTTCTTACGGTGATCGTGCTCCGCTTTACACTGGCCACGAACCGCCTTCATGGTTGACCCTTTAATTTTGGAGAGTGCAATGGAATATTTTAGCGAAGAATATCTTGCGTTGGCTGCAAAAACGCCACGTTTAAAATCTTACTCGGAAACTCTTAAAGAAAATACTTTAAAAAGGAGAGCGATAAGAATGGATAGATACGAGACGGTTAAAGCAATGGAAGAATTCGCAAAGCATATGCACGCCTATGGTAGGAGTGACGAGAGCATTAAAAAAGAGCTTATGGATGCTTTAAAGTATGTATTAGAGTCAGAAGATTATAAAGAGGCGAGCAATGAGATTAGCTAATTATTTTACGGGCAAGATAAGGTACGAAGTTATTAAAGGTGGTGAGGTTATTTACTCTGGCTTTGATCGTGCGGAGTTCTACCTCAAGTACGAAGCAATGCCGGATAAGAAAGAGCTTTTTGTAAGAAGTATAAAAGAAACAGGTGTATAAACACTTGCAATACGACACGGAATAGCTTATAATGTCTTTGTTGTTTGGGAAGAATCAGAAACTTGGAGGAGTTATGAGAAGAACATTAAGTAGAGAGTTTTATACCAGCGGCTTAATCGAGCGTGGACATAAAAAGACCGAGGGCGAAGGGTATGTAGTTTACACTTTTGTTAATGAAGAGTCGGGCGATTTTAGAGCCATGTTCTTTGGTGGAAAGCGTGCCAAGCCGGACGGGAATTACTACTACAGTAGTTTAGAAAAACTTAACGCTGGAGTAGAAAGATTTATCGAAAAAATTGCTTCCGACATCGAGTATAAGGAAAAGGTAGCAGCAAAGCGTAAAGAGAAGGTCAAAAAAATGGCCGCCGAAGTCAAGGTTGGAGACATTTACGTAAACAGTTGGGGCTATGACGAGACCCGCGTTGACTTTTACAAAGTGTTGAGTGTGAAAGGTTCGTTTGCTGAGATTGTAGAAATTGGCAGCAAAACCAGCGATGATTACGATGGATTTTACCACAAGTCGTTTGCGGCTCCTGACCTTGTAACTGGCAAGCCAATGCGAAAAAAGATTGGTGAGTACGGCTTCAAAATCAACAGCTACTCGACCGCTAGCAAATGGGACGGTACTGGAAGGCACGAGACTGGCCCTTACGGCGGTCGATAAAACACTCTTAACTAACCGAGGAAGCACTATGAAAAATTTAAAGTTACCGGCAAGCTCAGGTTCCGTTGAAATTAAATTAGACCGAGACCAGTTAAGAGACCTCAAGCATTACTTTGAGGAGAAGGGTATCGAGCACGATTTTGGTGAGGACGTATCGAATAAGCACGCCAACGAAATCGACCAAGCAATAGCTTACTGGTTATTCTTCGACGAAATACAAGAGGCGTAACCATGGAGCCAGTAAGCAAGCAGGAACTTACCGAAGACAAACTAAAAAGGTTTGTGGAAGTCATTAGAAATCATGATTTTTTATATGATTATAGTGATGACGGGCGGGCATACAGGACTGGAGTAAAAAGCCAAGCTAAGATAGATATGATGATTAAAGAGTTTGCGGATTCCGATGAGCGGCTTGGAGCGATAGCAAAAGAATTGTATTTAGTGGTAATGAAAGAGCGGCATCCTTTTATGTACAACTGGACTGAGGATTCCAAGATGCCGCCATTTGAACCTTAATCTTTTTTCATTCTTTTAGCATAAGATAATAAGTTTTCCCCAAACTTTCTCTCAAACCATTGCGCCCAAGTATGTTTATCTTTGGGCGTTTTTTTGTGCCTAACTTTCCAAATGGTTCGAGCGGCGTGGTACTTTATTTCTAAAGCCCACCTTGCTTCCCGCTCGTCTTCGGTCTCGTTAGTAGAGGTCGCCAAGATCAAACTCCTTAACTTCGTCGCCTCTGCCGTAAGGCAGGTATATGTCATCTTCTTTGCACTTTATGCCAATCGCCAAGGCTTGCTCGTTCTTCTCGTCGCCGTAAGCTATTGCTTCGTCACTCAAGGTATAAACGCCATACGGGTAAGGGTGAGCCTTTTCTTGCGCTAAGAAATAAAACTTTTCCGTTGGCAGTCCAACAGCTCGACATGCACGGATATAAAAAGCGGCTTGCTGATAATATCGGAATGAATTGATCGCCGACTTAAAGCCACGAGGGGAAGCGTCCCTAGCGGTTTTTAAATCCCAAACATCTGTGCCGGTATGCCAGTCCAGTTTGCCTTTGCACTGCTGACCGTTCCACATGAAACATAAAGTAAGCTCGACACTATGCTCTGGCTTCGGAATGTAGTCTGCTATAACTTTTCTTCGCTCCATGCACTCGTCATACATTTCTTGCTTAATCGGAGTTTTGTCGCCAACCGTGGCGCACCAGTCTTCGTATTCTTGTTTGCCTATTTTGGTTCTACGGTTAAAGTCCGGAGAGATGATAAACTCTTCGTCGAACTTATGGTGCTCAAGAAATACAGTGTGCTGCACTCGACCTTCCAACAGTGCCGGTGATTCATTAAAGCCCCTGCTATTCTTCCAAGAGTAGGGACATTTAATGATCGAGGTGAGATCGTGACTACGCCAAGCCGGTATGCTCGCATAAGTTGGATAGTCTAAGTCTTCGTAAATTCCTACTTTAAATTCCATGTTAGTTATCTCTTTTAGGGTAAGGTTTTATTAAGTGTGATATTTTTGATGCGTGATATTTTTTTTCTTTCTTGCTACCTCTGAAAGCAAAATACCTGCCCTTTGAGTTTTGCTTTACTTTTTCGACATCGGGATAATGCTTTTTTATTTCTTCCATTTTAGTAGTGCCGAACTTTAACCGCATAGCTCTTGAGCCGTACAACTTACCATTAATTAAAAAGCCGTCACGATCACCTTTGCGGCTGTTCACATTTGGATTAGCATCTCTCATTGAACCAATGTAGTCAAAGCCGCAAGCCTGATAGATTGTGCCTATCTCACCAGCCATATCATCGACCGTGCAGGTAACAACCTTATATTTTTCTGGCAACATAGACATAGACTGCCTAATTAGTTTGCTGGCTGAGTGCGGATGCGCCCAGTGAACACAAGCCCCACGGTTCAATAAAATAATTTTTCCAGTGTAGTCGTAAGGATTCCAGCGGCCAAGGTTTTCAATATACTCTGGGCCATAAGTGACCACACCAGCGCAAACATCGTCAAAAAATATTCCGTAAGCGTACCAATTTATTGCGGCCATACATCCTAGCCATTCGTACTCTTCAATAATTTTTTTTGCCAAGGGGAAGTCTATCTGTCTAACTTCAGCCTTTTTAATGTCCGTGTCGATGTCTTGCCACCAGCCAGAGAAAAGATCAGTGTCTTGTTCAGCGGCTTTCTTATCTCGAATTTTTTTTTGATGGGCTATCATTTCGAGGATCATCTCCCATAGAGTAGCGCAAGTACCAGATAGCTTTCTTCTTGTCTTGGATAGAAAGTTTACCTTTCTTGTTCATTCTCCAGACGTATTTAAACGCTGCGACTTCAGCATACTTCTTCACAACGTCTTCACCAAATACTTCAGCCATGGCATCAATACATTCGATATTATCCAAGGCATAGTGCTTTGGCTGGTTTACCATGTCTTCTTTAATTACTTTTTCAACTATTCTCTTCTTAATCATAGATCACCCAAATAAGTTATAGACCCAAACAGGCCAGCCAAAGAAAAGCGCATAAGCGCCAGTGATTGCGCCTATAAAAGTGACAGGCGGTAAAAAAGAAAGTGCGAACATGAGGAAGCTAATGTTTAACGCTAGCCAGAGCCAGTGCATAAGCCCAACCCAAAAAAGAATGACTGCGAATAAAATACCGAAGCCAGTTAAGGTGGTAAATATATTGTTCACTTGTGAACTCCTATTAGATTATAACGAGCAGCAAGACAGACTGATGTCCGCCCCGCTGCACTCAAGCGTTGACGGGGTTTTTTTTAAAACGGTATATCGTCGTCTAAAAACTCTTCTTCTGCCTGCGGCTTTGCTGTTTTTTGAAGAGCAAGATTAGCAACACCGGCGAGACCAGCATTGGGATCAGCAGCAGCGGGTGCGGTAGATTGCTGTGCTAAACCTTTACGCTCTGCGGCTTTGACTTCATAAGAGTCGGTGATCATGTCGTGAATGAAAGGCGGTAAACCTTCATATACGTCACACATACGCTTAGAAGAAGCGCAAGAATGGCCAGAGAATTCTTTGGCATACTCTTCAAGATCAAAAACTTCTTGCTCGTTCTTAGATGCAGACTTTTTAGCACCGCCGTCTGGTTTAAAGATAGAGACAACAGTAGCCCGACCATTAGCGTTGTGCTTAACCTCAAGATCGCAGCTAACGCCGAGAATGTTGGTCAAGTCAAAACCTTTAAGTTCTTCGGCAGTGAAAGACTTGCCACGCCAGCTTTTTAAATCTTTATGTAGGTTTGAGTTCTCATTGAGTGAGAGCGTGTACTGTTTATTAATACTGAATGGACGGCCATCGTCCATAGGCATGTTGGTTAGTTCCCAGTAAATAAAGATAGAGTGACGTTTTTTAGGGTCTTCTTCTTTAAATTGTTCTTCCCTTGTGCCGGTGTCTACAATTTTATAACATACTGCGCTGTGCGTACCTTCGGGTACAACTTCATAAGTTCCTTCGCTTGAGCTTACAGTTAGTGCCATTTCTAAATACCTCTTGTTGTTTGCAAATGTTTGCACTATTATACACATCAAAATAAACCCTGCAAGGAAAATATCAGAATGGCATTAACCGTCAAGGCAGCAGACCATAAAGACCGATCACGGCCATTAACCGGAGACGCGAGACACGAATTTGAACAATTTTTAGAAGGCAACGGGATGACCCCAGACCCCAAGAAGGGTTTGATTATTGACGGCTCAGTTGGTCGTGGGTATATGGATGTCGATGGTACGCAGAAAATGGTGGGGTGGTATCAATGCTGGTTAGATCAGTCGGTTCCCTTCGGGCGATGCGGCGACTACCGGCATGATGCAAATACACCGATGGCAACGTGGAAGCCTAACAACAGTAAGAAATATAAGCTTACTGAAGAACAAAAAGAAGAGATAAAGCGGCTACAAGAAGAAGCCAAGGTAGAAAAAGAGATTAAGCATAACAGAGCAGCAGTTCGAGCCGCCAACATGTGGGAGAAGTGTCAAGATTTTGACGCACACCCTTACCTGACGAAGAAGGGTGTAAAGAACCACGGTCTGAAGCTGCATAGAGAAAGCGGTGCGGTGGTCATACCTTTGCGAGACCCTAGCCTATCAATTGTTGGACTTCAGTTTATCAATGCCGATGGCCAGAAGAAATTCTTAACTGGTTCAAAGAAGGCTGGTTCGTTCTTCATTCTGGGAGAATGGCTTCTCCCAACAGCCCACACGATTAATTATGCCGAGGGGTATGCCACTGCTGCAAGTTACTACGAGGATACCGGCCAGCCGGTGGTTGTGGCGTTTGACGCATACAATTTGAAGCCAGTAACAGAAGCAATCTTTGAACACTTCGCTGGCCCCAAGCATGTCATTATCGCGGACTTTGATGATAGTAAGACGGGTGAGACGCAGGCAATTGCAGCAGCTCAGGCGATACATTCGCAGGGCGGTCAGTGTGAAGTGTTGATGCCGACAGCTAAGGGTGACTATAACGATGCCAAGCAAGACATAATATTAGCAGGCGAGGATGAAGCGCCGGTTCTACAGAGTGTGAGTGTGCCGGTAGACTTTGAGTTTCAAGTCAATGGCAATGGCAGATTTTTGAATACCAAAGAGAATGTGCGAGGCATTCTCACGGTTGAGCAGATAGGCGTAGTTTACAACGTCATTAAGAAGCGGATGGAAATAACGGTTCCTCACTCCAACTTCATTGCAGATATGAAGGATGAGAGCGCATTGATTGAGATTGAAGACCGCTGTATTCAGCGGGGCATACCTCACCAGAAGGTGCGCGACTACCTCAAGTTACTGGCCAGAGAATACAACCCAGTAAAGGAGTGGGTGGACGCGAAGCCGTGGGATGGTGTGAGCAGGCTGGATGAATTCATGAGTACTATCACTTCCACCAACGAGGAACTGAAAGTTATGCTTATGCGTAAATGGTTGACTGGCTGTATAGCCGCAGCATATGAGCATGAGGGTGTTGAGCTTGAGGGGATATTGGTGTTTCAGGGGGCGCAGGGTTTAGGTAAGACGCTGTGGTTTAAGAATTTAGCGCCAAGAACAACCGACTGGTTATTGGAGGGTGCTACATTAAACCCAAGTGACAAGGACAGTGTTAAGCAGTCGGTTAGCCATTGGATAGTTGAACTTGGAGAGATTGAGTCTACCTTTAAGAAGAGCGACATTGATCAGCTCAAGGCATTCGTTACGAAGAAGACTGACGAACTCAGGCTACCTTACGACCGAGCATTCACTACTTACCAGAGACGAACGGCATTCTATGCCAGCGTGAACGGCAGAGAGTTCTTAGTTGACACCACGGGAAACCGGAGGTTCTGGGTTGTGCCTGTGACGGCCATCAACTATAACCACGAGATGGATATGCAGCAGGTCTGGGCGGAGGTGAAGGAGACTTTATACGATACCAATAATCGCTCTTGGTTCTTATCGAGCGAGGAACGAGCGAGCTTACAAGAATCCAATGAGTTCTATCGAACACAGTCTAGCGTCGAGGACTTGCTACTCCAGCACGTTGACTTTGAGAGCGATGAGAAAGAACCGGTGCAGATGACTCAGCTACTTAGAGACCTTGGCATCAACAGCCCAAGAATGGCAGACTTCAAAGATGCCGCACGAATACTCTCAGATCGTGGAGTCGAACCACGCCGAAGTAATGGCAAAAAGATATACGACCTTTCTTATACACGCCTACCACAAGACACCGAAAGTGCCTATAACGCTGTTCCCAAGTGGAAGGATAATTCTGGTGTAAGTGATGACGAGGGCGTGTTCTAAGGGTATGGCAATGCCAAGCGTGTCAATGTATTGAGTACATATAAATAGACACGGAGATTTAGAGGTGATGGCGGTGAAAGATAGCTATACACTGTTACCTGTTAAGAGGATTGCTAAGTCTTTGATATAGCTACTTTAATTAAGAGGGTAGGGTAGGGTATAGTAAAGTAAGATTATAAAGTAGATAAGATATAAAGGTAGAATAGTAGAGAGTTTATATGAATGTATTAGATAAGTTTGAACAGTGCTATACCCTGACACTGTACCCTGCGTACACACTTGGAGTGCAACGATGAGCGAGAAGAAGAAGGACAAGCCAAAGAAAGAGAAGAAGCAACTGGCCAAAGCGCCTAAGCAATTCGAGGCAGACGACGAGCAGGGCTTGACCGAGATGCAGACAGCTTTTGTCTGGCACTACACCGAAGGTGCATGCGGTCAGACAGAGGCAGCAAGGCGAGCAGGATTCTCATTCCCAGCCAACGCCGCATCGAAGATGCTGAATGGTAGAGATACACCGAAGGTGACAAAGGCTGTGCGTCTTGCCCAAGAAGAGTTGAGAGAGAAGTATGCTATCACTCCACAGAAGACCGGCAAGATGTTGTGGGAAATCACCGAGCTAGCAGTCGAGAGCGGTTCGTTTAATGCAGCGGTCAGCGCTATCAAAGAGCTGAACCAACTGGCTGGATTGATCGTCCACAAGAACCAGAACCTCAACATCAACGCCGACCTTAATGGTATGAATCGAGAGGACATCAAAGCACGGTTAGCCAAGCTGATGGGGATGGAAGACGAGATGAGAGACGACGACCTGTAAAGGTTATGCTTCATGGTTAATTGATGTAAGATACCAACAAAGGGGGGGTCGGTCGGCCCGCCCCTCAAATAAAATCAAAATGGTTATAAAAACCTAAGTTCTTATAACTAAAAGGAATATTGGTTCAATTGTGAACCAGATCATGCCCCCTCATAGCGTACCCTGTGCTCACAGCAGGCACAATAACCCTAAATGCAGGCACAATCGACCGGCTGGCGACCCCAGCCTATACCCCAGCCTAAAATTTAGGTTCCCTAGGGGTCGTTTGAAAAGGCTAGGGTTGTCTATTTTTTGAGCGACCGACACCCCCCTGACAGCGTGCGGCGGGCGGCGGGCGCTAGAACTAGGTTAGGCGCATAGAATAAACAATTTTATATAATTTGGTGCCGTAACAGATTACGGTAGCATATAAATTGTACAGAAAAGGAAACCTATCAATCCGGATTGCGCTGGGATCGCTAAGGCCGGAGGAAGCCTTATTCAGCCGGATTGATAGGTTTTTAAAAAGTAAAAAACGAAAAGTATGTGGTCAAAAATTTATTTCAATTTTCAAAACAATTGAAAGTGCGTATGATTACATTTTTCATCAAGGAGCGCACCATTGAATATAAAAGAAGTAATCTGGCCATGGGCATTTGGGAACTACCGCATTAAAGCGGAAGCCATTGTACTCTACCCTCTCGTAATATATCGTAATCAGGAAGCGGTCAACAACTTACGCGAACATGAGCTGGTTCATGTCGATCAAGTTCGCAGGCTGGGCTGGATTCGATTCTATGTTAGCTATATTATCGAGCACTATAAAAACGGTTACTCAGGGAATAAGTATGAGCTGGAAGCGCGGGAAAGGAGCGGACAAGGATAATGGCTGATTCAAGAAATAAAGGTGCGTCCTTCGAGCGTGATATATGCAAACGCCTCAATGGTTTCTTCGAGGAAATAGGGTACGACTTCAAGTGTATGCGTAACCTTGATCAATACCAAACAAAAGACCTAACTGACATTGAGCTACCCTACCACGCGATTGAGTGTAAAGCGTACAAGGATGGCTGGTGGTTTAAACCAGTATGGTGGAAGCAGATTCTTGCAGCGTGCAACGATCTTACTCCGGTTCTTATTTATAAATTCAACAATAAGGCTATCCGAGTGTGCGTCCCGCTTCACTACATCAACCCTTCGTTACCGCACGACAATGACCAGACCGCAGTCGTGACTTTCGACCAGTGGCTGGTTATACTCAAGACCAAATTAACTCCCCCATTTGATGAAAAAGAGCAGGCGCATGAACTATAAAGACACTGATATTTTTGGCTATCAAAATGGTGGCGAAGTATTAGACCCGAATCAACCACCGGAGTATCTAGGCATGGTGCCGACTCCGATGGGAATGGTTCGCATGCCTCAGCCCAACCTCACCGCCGCACAAGCCACGAATGTGCTTGGCAGCTTTGCTACAGGTGCAGGGATTGCGGAAGCGTTCGGCGAATACCCTCAATTCCCAGATAGCGAAAAAACGCTCGCGGAAATGCTTGAGGGCCAGCGAGAGTTAAGTCTTGCAGAGAATTATGGCGAAGGAAATTATTTCACTGCTGGTTTGCAGGGATTAGGTGTTGCTGGAGATGCAGTTTCGGCAGGGATACCGATTGTGGGGCCATTGGTGGGAAGTGTATTGAAGGCTCCCAGAGCGATGCAAAAGTACATGAAAATCTTAGGAGAGTCAAATGAAATGCTGGCTCGCCAAGCATTAAGACTTGAGATTTCACCTAACCCAGCGCTAGGAAAGAATTATTATGGTTTGGATGACTCAACAAAGGCTTCGCTAGAAGCTCGCGGCATGACTCCGGACGAGATAGCAGAGCTAGGTGATACGCTAGAAACCCTAGAAGACCAAAAGAAGAAAGCTACGCTAGCGGGATATAACACGGAAATCGACTTAAACCATGGGAACCGTGCAAGCCTAGATTACATGGACACTGATAAGTTAAGTCCAGACAGCTATGCGGGTAAAGGTTTCTATAAGTCTACAGAATTTGACGACTCTTATCATAACTACGCTAATCTATCCGGCGCAGATATACAGAATAAAATACAAGACACTCAAGAGCAGATACTTGGAAGCCTCGACGAAATGCAAGGCGGTGAACTTGACCGCTTTTTACGAGAAGAAGAAGGAGTCTTCCGAAATATATTGCTGGATAAAGATAGGTCACAAGCGGTTCTGCCAAACTTTGATGAGGATAGAATAGATCGAGTTCTATCTTTGTATGAAAAATCCAAAGGTATGGCTCCGGATGACAGGTACGACTACCTTACTACCTTCAATGATAATACTGGAGCGAGCACCCTTGACGATATAGCATACGTCATGGCTTCAGCAGAGCAAGCTGGCAATTCTAACGTGTACAAGTTATGGGCCAAGACTAATAAGCACGCCATTATCGGCGATGCAAAGAATGCCACCAAGATTGAGGGCGATGAAGGTTGGGTTGAAACGCTTGATGACTTACAGCAATCGGTTCAAGAAGCAGAAACGGTAGGCGATGAAGATTTAATAGAGTCCCTGCAAGATCAGATTTTCATGCACATGACAGATGAGTATGGCAGCCCTACAGAAAAAATTATGTCGGCTTTAAACGACAACGGCCTCACACCAGAAGGTCAATCAAGAATATCAGAGGCTCTCATGTATTCAGAGCCAGACGAGTTTACTACTGACTTTGTAAATAACCTCATTCAAGATATAGCTGATAATGATCTTATTGATTATGATTTCTATCCAGACACTCGATTTCCTATGGGCGAGTTTCGCCGTGGCGTTTTCGAGGACTTAGGCTATGAGGGGATTATAGATAAGAATCCTCAGCGTTTTCGGATGGATAACGTCTATGATGACACTGAGCATGTAATTACGTTCCCTAACTTTCGCAAAAATGTGCGAAGTGTCGAGGCGAACTTTGATCCAGCGATGGCGGATAGACCAGAGCTGTATATGAAGGATGGCGGCGAAGTCGAAAGACCGGGAATAGCATTTAGTCCTTACGGCGTACAATCTGGAAGTCATATACCTTACGTTGAACCAGAAGGGCTTCCACTAACTGAAGCTCAAACAGCTATGCTGGGCGCGTCTTTCGCCCCCGGTTATGCAACCCTAGAATCAGCGGGCGGTGGCCTTCAATTCCCATCGGCAGATATGTCAGTGGAGGACATGCTTAACGCGCCAAAAGCACCGAGTCTTCCGGAGTTATTAGACTCTGGTAAGTATTTTGATGCCTCACTTCAAGGTCTAGGCGTGGTTGGCGATATGGCCTCAGCTATTCCTATAGTAGGAACGGCGCTGGGATCAGTAGCTAAATTTCCTCATACCGTTAATAAAATGGTTAAGGTTATGAAAATGATAGATGCTGCAACGCCAGAAGAAGCGATTAGAAGGCTCGACACCCTGAAAGTAGACGAACTCCTTGAGCTAGAAAATAAAGCAAAGTTAGACCCAGATATTGGTGAGGTTGTTTTGGATGACCTACCTAACCTTGAGGGCATTCCGAATGTCTACAAAGATATTAAAAAATATATCAAATTAAACAGTCCGCTCAAAATGCGAACTTTAAACTTGATGGAAAAATACTACGTAGATACTCCAGAAGAGCTTGCCAGCAAACTAAAAGAAATGTTAAAGCAAGATACGCTATCACCTAATCTTAAAAAAGAACTTACAGAAGAGTTGTTGGATGCTGAGTACGCTAATAAATACCGGCTTGGGAGTGCGGATAACGCAGGAATACCCAACTATATCGATGACGGAGAAGACGCAGTTGGTACAGCTAGAATTGTAAGCTCACCAGCTAGGAAAGCAGCTAGAAATCTTAATGTAGACCCAGTGAACCCTAACACGGTTCCTGAAGTAGGTAACATTATATTTACCCCGCTAATCAAAGAGTCCGATGGGGTCGCTAAAGTTAGGCAGGTAGAATCTTCGTTAAAGGCAGCCCAGATTGATGTTGCCACCGTTGACGACCTAATAATGAGAGCAACTTCAGCAAACCCAGAGTTTCAGGCTACAGTAAAAAATATTGCTAACTCAGTGGGCGCAGACAAAGCTAACCCAATAGTTAAACTTAAAGATGGGACAGATTTACCCATTGAGCTAAAAACTAGAAAAGCTATTGAGAAAAAACTGGACAGAAGGCAGTTATCGCCAGACAACATTACTGATTCATTAAGAACTTCAGTTTACGTTGATAGTGCAGATCAGGGCGACAACATAGTCAACATGCTATCAGAGAGTTACCCGCTACTAGATCGTGGCTTTCAAATAATGCCAACTGGTTATTTTGACCGCACACTTAATATTATCGTGCCTTCTCGACACGGCCCAGTTATTGCCGAGCTTCAAATACTGAATAAGCCAATGGCAGCGGCAAAACCGCAGGGCCACAGGCTTTATAATGTTGAAAGGGAGTTAATAAGACGTTTTGGTGGGCAAAAAAATATCCCTAACACCCATATCAAAAGATTTGAGGGTGTTAGAGAGAAATCGTTAGAGATTTATGGCAATGCCAAACGCAATAGCGATTTAGCGATTATTGAGAACATGATAGAGAAATTTAAGAATGGTGGAGCTGTAAACTCAGGGAACAGCGGGAATATCTTTTCCTAGCACCCCAAATTCCATTCTAAACTCTTCGGCTGGCATTTGAACGCCTTCTTGGAACATATCTAACACGCTTGTAGTGTCTAGTTCGATCCAGCCGTCTCTATCGTCGTCGAGATAGTAGCCATTCGAGAACTCGCCTCGGTCAACAATGATTGCGGGGCGAAGCTCCCAGTCAAAGTAATGCGTTATATTCATGCAACACCTGCTAATTTGAAAACATTTTCGTATTTCTTGCTCAATCGTGCGACTAACTCAGGATCGTTAAGATTATCAAGGCGGTTATAGTTGTTCTTACTATCGGCAACCTTTACAACGCTAGCGATTGGGTTGGCAAACACTCGCGGCAAGTATTCTTTGTAGAGATCG
>Ga0209533_1003802_pt1 | contig 13264 bp, 7 predicted proteins | sample COG_04_FD_184748 | JGI IMG/M metagenome (GOLD analysis project Ga0209533, IMG submission 184748) | Pelagic Microbial community sample from North Sea - COGITO 998_met_04 (SPAdes) (version 2) | ecosystem: Environmental > Aquatic > Marine > Neritic zone/Coastal water | place: Helgoland, sampling... | reverse complement strand
TACTTAAAAAAGCTACTGAAACCTATCTAGGTCCTACAATATTAGGTAAATATAATTTAATAGATATTGTAGTATGTTGTGCGATCATTATAATAGCAATATTACTATATTCGGTTAAAGCTTATGTCAATATATATATAAGTGGTATATTAGCATTAATGTCTGTATTAATGATTGTATTTATAACAATATTATTTATTTAATTAGTATTATTAAGTAAATATATAAATTGTATAAAAAATGGATGCAAAACATAATCAACTACTTGCGGACTATGAACAAAAATTTGCAGAAGATGAGATTACTACTGCCCCTAAAGCCTTTATAAAAGCCTTAACAACTAAATTAATAAAGAAAGAAATAGATGTAAAAGAATTAGTTAAAATACATCAACAATTATATTTATACTATTATAAGATAATTAAAGATACAGATTTTGAAATTTTTTTTAAAGATCCAAACAACACAGATTTTAGAGATACATTATATAAAATATATAATAATGATAATTTTAAACAAGATATAAAGTCTTTAAAGAGCCATTTAACTCACCTGTATTCGGTAGACAATACTCTTAAAATAAAAATAGATGCATTTTTAGATGATGTTACAAGATCACATAGTTATATTGCAAACATTATTAATATTTTTAAATTATACAATAACCAACGTATAGATATTAAATTTATTAAAGCCAAAATTAATACAGAGATTAATGCAGAGATTGATACAGAGATTGATGCAGATAAAAAACAATTAAAAACAAGTTTTTTCGATAGTAGAAACACAACAAAAAAATCTTTTTTAAAAACAATTTTGAGAATAACTGGTAGAAAAGGAATAAATAATCAAAAAAAACAATTATTATATTTTTGCCAACTATTTTCAGAACTTAAAAGTAATGATTATAAAGATATAAATACTTCATTAAAAACAAATTATGATGCCTTAATTACTACATTAAAAGATCATATAAGTCATTTTTTAAAAAAAACACCAGAACCAGCTTATGCGATAATACCAACAGATAAAAAAACACTTAATATTGCTTCAAAAGAGAAAATTAATCATATAGAAACATTAAATAAACTAAAAAAATATATTTTAAATGAAAGTTTAATTAATGAACTAATAAAAGAATATAATACCTATTTTAATTCTAATTACAAAAAATCTGAAGAATTAAAAGAACAAAAAGAAAACGAAGAATATAGAGAAGTAGCAAAAAGTAAGAGTGAAGAACATAAAAAAGAATTTACACACCTTATACCACTAACACCAACTGAACAAATTGGGCAATTTAGCACATCAGCATTATCAACAGTAACAAAATCATTTGAAAACATACAATCAAAAGGACTAGAGTATTTAAATACTGTAATAATAATTATAATATTTTTAATATTTTTAAATTTATTTATAACTACTTATTTCTATTTTACAACTTCAATACAGGCAACAGCTAATAGATCTAATTGTGGTGGTGCTAGTTTATGTGAAGCAGAAACACATAGACATTTATTCTTAGAAGATAATGGTAATGATAAAGCAAGAGATATTTATATAATTATTGTAGTTATATTTTCAATTTATTTACTTTCCGAAATATTTAAAAGTTATAGTGCAAATGGTATTGATTTTACAGATACAGATATTGTTAATCAACACAAAATAAAAAATGCTGTAATTTTAGTAAGTTTTTTTGGAAGTATGCTATTAGCACAATTCGCAAGATATTATTTTCAGAAATACTATGCTGAGAACAGTTTTGACAAAATGACACGGAAACCAGAAATGAAAGTGTTTATGTATGGATATAGTGCATGTAGTGGTCTAGCTCTTATTGCATGTTTTTTTATAAATGCCCCATCAAGCCCATTTATAAAATATATTATGGGATTTATAGTAGCTATAGCATTAATATATGATATTTATAAATTAATAGTTCCTCAATCTACACCCAACGATACTTTTAAATCTGCAAATTTTAATTCAAAGTTTAAACCTAAAACAGCTATAGATATATTATCAATAACATTTTATTGCATATGTATAGGGATATTATTATTAAATATTACTACTGGAGACATCACTATATTAATAGTAGCTTTATCGTTATTAGCAGTATTATTAGCTACATTATTTATATTTATATTAAATTCAAGTGTAGATTGGAGTCGCTATGCTAATAAGGATGACTATAATAGGTATTTTGAAATTTTTCATCGTTCTATTTTCTTAATTTCAGGTATTTTTCCAGGATTATTAGCTTTATTGTTTAATTCTAAACAAAATATTATAAAATTAATAGTATTTTATTACGCTATTTTATTTATTATATATCTATTTTACGTTTATTTTATAAATCATAATAATGAATCTGGTATTTTATCTTTAGCATATTTTCAATTGTATAATTACGTTAATATAAATAAAAATGAAAATACAAAAGGTTCAGACAATACAGTATATAAATTTACTACAGAAGGCGGAACAGAAGGCGAAACAAAAAATTATTATAAACAATTTAATCAAATAAATGTATATTTTGTAGTAGTATTATTAATAATTTTAATTGTTATTGGTGGATTAAATACAGATCCTAATTTAGATGGTATAATATACGGAATTATAGTATTTATACTAGCATCTTATATTACAGGTATTGTATATCTATTGTATAATACAATATTTCCTATACAACAAGCATCTTTTAAATATAAGAAAAATCTTGTAGATATTAATAATGAAATATCGCAACATATTAAAGTAGAAGTAGAAGAACATACTATTGATAAAAATAAAATAAGAGTTTTTAAAATTGCTAAGGATGATGATGAACTTAAAGATATACACAAAAGAATTAATAGTGAAAGAAACGATGGAACAACCGATAAAGAAATGCATATGAAAAACATAAGAGATATATTTAGCGAAATATCACCTAAAGGTAGTAGCTATGAGGACTATAGATCACAATCAACTGACCAAATGCAATATGAAGAATATATATATTTATTATTTAATAATGATAATAATTCTAATGCTATTAATCAGTATAATTATGATTATTATTCAAATTTATTAGTTGCAACAAACAAAGATGATTCTTTTTACGAAGTCCCTTCATTAATAGCACCCACCAATAAAGACTTATATAATCAAATAATTTTAAATGTTCCTAATACACTTAGAGATATTGACTATGATATTGATATTAAATATAAAAACGAAGAAACAGCTTATTTAAGTAATTTGAAATTAAATATTCCAAAAACAAATATTATTGAATATGTAATTAAAAAGAATTATAAATATGTTACTGGTGAAGAAGGTGAAATACAGAAATATAATGTATTATCCGATACAGAACTTAGTTGTTTATATTATAGTAGTAATGTTGCAAGAACTGAAACTTCAACTTTTAATAATAGTAATTTAGAAGAATCAATAAAAGAATCAATTAAAAATTATGATAAGACAAAATTTAAAATTACAAATATAGCTACTGATACTGACGTAAAAACTACTAATTATTTTCCAATATATAAATTAAATCAAGATATTTTTGATGATTTTAAAAATGATTATAATAGTGACGGTGATCCATTTACATTTCAGTTAGGAGATGATTATTATAGCAATATGCTTTCAAAAGATGTTAAAAATGAAAAGAAACTACCCCCTGCATTCTACACAATTGGATATGATTATGAAAATTATACTTATACCGATGAGAAACACCAACAAATGAATAAAGACACTGCATATTCAATACCAGCTAGATATTATGCTTGTTCATATTTAAATTATTTTCCAAATGAAGATGGTTCAATGAGTAAAGTTAAGTTTGCGAAGAATATAAAAGAAGATAATTATAATCCTTTAAATACTAAAAACACTATTATAGATAGAATAGCAAAAAGATATGATGAAAATGCTAAAGAAACTAAAATACAATTAGCACCTGAAAAGTTCCAATTTTTATTAGTATTTTTAGTAATTTTAGCAATTATACTTTTAATGTTTTTATTTAATATAATTAAGAAATATTTTACGGGTGATGTATATACACCTCAAATGTATGTTTTAGGAATATTAGGAGTATTCTTAACAATATTTATATTTGGTGAAGTTATATTCGCAAGAATAAAATAAAAAGTTATATTCTCCAGAATAAAATAAATGGATGGTGGTTCTTTAAACTTAAGAAATGATGAAGTATTTGATAAACTAGATAGTGCCCCTAGAAAAGATGTTAATAAATTAATTCAATTACAAAAAGAAACAAATGCTAATAATATAGCTAAGCAACGACGAGATAGTTTAAATGCTATTGAAGAAAGTTTGTTTAAATTAGATATTTTTGAAGAAGATGCAAGTAAAACATTTAATGATGGAGCAGCAAAGGATGAACATAAAGAAACAAAAGAACGCGAAATATTTGAAAGTATTGTTAATAATTTAAGCGCAGATAATGATAGTTTTTTAAAAAAAATCGAAACCTTATATAATATTTTATTTAAATCTTATAAAAGCGAATTAATTATTAGAAAAAAACTAGGTAGTTATCATGGATCAATTAACGATGCAGATGAATATGTAAAAAATCGTATATTAGGAAGAATAATATTTAACATTGAATATTTTAGAAACTTTACTAAAGAATATGAAAAATATGATTTTGAAGATGTAATAAACCAAATTAAAAGAATACCTGAATCATCTATGTCGAAAGAAGATAACAGCATTCATATAGACGTTTGTAATATATTAAATACTACTATTACTAGTGCAGCAGTTGATAGTATTATTAATAACCTAAAGATTAGTATACAATACGGTGGTGTTCAAAAATTGAAATCATCGGTTATAGAAGCTTCTTTGAATAAGCAAAATTCTAATGGTATAAATTCTCCACAATCGATTATAAAAGCTTCTACGCCAACTGCTAATATTATAGCTTCTACGCCAACTGCTAATGGTATAAATTCTCCACAATCGATTATAAAAGCTTCTACGCCAACTGCTAATATTATAGCTTCTACGCCAACTGCTAATGGTATAGGTTCTCCACAATCGATTATAAAAGCTTCTACGCCAACTGCTAATATTATAGCTTCTACACCAACTGCTAATGGTATAGGTTCTCCACAATCGGTTATAAAAGCTTCTACACCAACTGCTAATATTATAGCTTCTACACCAACTGCTAATGGTATAGGTTCTCCACAATCGGTTATAAAAGCTTCTACACCAACTGCTAATGTTATAGCTTCTCAACAACCGGTTACAAACACTTCTTCTTCTTCTTTACAACCTGACCCCCCGTTAAATAATTGGAATTATCTAAGTGATAAAGTTAATAAGATAGCTGCTACACTTTTTGAAAAAAATGCTTACATACTAAATAGTTTTACCAAATTACGCAACGGTAATTTTAATACTATAGAACAAGGTGTAAAATTGATAATGCATATATTACTTGTAGTCGGATCAACTAAAAGTAAACCCGGATTAGAAGGGGGAGCTCCAACAAAAACTACAGAATCTAATTTATTAGAATATGTTAAAAGAGCTGGTGAAAATGCAATATTAGTATTAACAAAAGATATAACAATATCAAAGACGGATGCTGAACACGAAATTACGAATTTAATACTAATACAGACATTTTTATCTAAGAACCTAGATAATAAAGTTAATTTTTATGTATTAGAAGTTTTTTATGGTATTATATACGGAACATTATTAAGTTATGATCTTAGATTAAAGGAAGAAAACAAATATATTGTAGAACGTGTTGAAAATATTAACCAGGTATATAGTATAATTAATGATATTATATACGATCAAACTTATAGAACTTTAAAGCAATTATATAATAAAAAATACCCGGGATATCGTAATATATTTAGAATTGATTCTTTATATAATGATGTATTCACAAGATCCGAAATTAATATTCCTAAAAAAAGTGTTTTTATTGAAGAGAAAGAATATAGGTTAAGAGATTTAGTAATATTAAAAATTAATAATGGTGCTGTTAATATTAAAGACTTTCAAACTTTTAAAAAATATGTATAACAAAAATGACTATCAAGTATTGTATGAATACTTACATGAATTAACTAATATTTATAATTTATATAGTGACATAGTTGTATTAACGGTTGCTAATTATAATACTGGTGTAAAAAAAGAGAATTTAAAAGGTAAAATAGAAAAATTACAAGAAATTAATACAGATAAATTACAAGAAATGTTGGGCGCAACAGGCAATGTCAACCTATCTACAGTAAGGAAGACACTAGATAGCTTATTAAACGACGATGCCACACAAGACAACCTATCTACATTAGAGAGTACATTAACTGACTTAAAAGCAAAAACAACAGAAAGACTAAATAAGCCTACCCCAAGTGAATCTAGTGATGGTCCTGGTGCTGGTGCTGGTGCTGGTGCTGGTAGTAACGATAATGATCTAGTTAAAGTAATAACTTCAATACTAGATCTAGATTCAGTAGATACTACATCAACACCTGCCAAAAACGAAACCGATAAATTTTCAGGATTGTTTAACGCATATATAAACAAAACTAAAAAAATGGGAGGAACAAATATAACACCTATACCAATACACGTACCAGTTTCACATGGTATAGATGCAGATGCAGATGCAGATATAAAAAAAAATGAAAGTGTGTGTCATAGTTCAATAGAAGCTATGTCTACAATAAATTTAAAAGTTGGTGGAGATTATGAACAAATTAAAATAAAAAAAGAAGAACTAAAAGCAAAACTAGAAAATCCAACAGTTGATGATGATATAACAGAATCGGTAACAGATAATGCTAAAAGAAAATTAAATAAAGTGAAAAATAATATAAAACAATTTTTTAATACTACAGAAAACGTAGAAGCAGACATTCCAAAAGTTTTAGATGAAGAATACTTAAATGAGTTAAAAACGTTTAATATTAATGATGTTAAAACACAGTCTTATAAAGAATTACGTAAAAACTTATATCGTATTAAAAACAATGAATATTTTGAAGATATTAAAATAACAAATGAAGATATTTATACATTTATAGCAACAACTTATGTTTTACGTGTAATTTCGCTATATATAACGATGTGGTTTATTCAAATAGAAATAGTTAAAGATGTGGAAAGTGTTATAGTAGCATATATTCTAACATACATTTTATTATTTATTCTAATATATACTTTTGTTAATCTAAGTGATAATCAATTAGATACTAGTAAAAGTTTTTTATATTATTTTTATAGTAGAGTTAATTTTAGTTATACGAGATTTATAGTGCATTTAGGATTATTATTATTATTAATAATAATCCCATTTGTTATTCGCACAATTGATAAAGAATCAGCTTCTTATAAACATATTTCAGATACTGAAAAGAGATATCTATACACTTTCATAACAAATATGTCAACAATTGTTTGGGTTATATTATCAATAATCGCATTCTTTTTCAAATGATTTTTTCTGTTAAATCTATAAATGTTGAACCGTAATAAAATATTTAAAACTGTAAGAGATACTACAAATTCCTTAAATGTTTCAACAGGTAAAAAAATGGATAATTTTTATACAGAACTAATGACTTATGAAGATATGGTTCAAAAAAGATATGATAAAATAAAAGATATATTAAATTCCATAAGATATCATCATAATAAAATACAAAATTTAGATAGAAATTATACAAATGCTATATTTGGTGGTGGAAAAACGGATTTAGCAAAATTAATGAAAGATATTGATAGTGCTATTGATAGTATTGATATTTTATTTGATAAAAATGGAATTCTTAATACGTTTGGTACACGTACACTAATTGATAAAAAAATCACCGAGCTTTCAACAGAAATTGCTGATTTGACCGATAATAGTAAAATACAAAAAAAACAGGTTACTGAAAATAATAAAGTATTTTTTCAAACAGCAAATGATGAACTGACTGAAATTAAAAAAGAATTTGATGAAAATAAAAGATATATTAATAGTTTGATTGAAACAATAAAAAAAATTGAAGATCCTGTAAATCAATATATATTAGATAAAAAATTATCAAAAGATTTTCGTCAAGGTATTAAAGAAGGTATTCGTTCGTTAAGTAAATTAATAGATGATGCTAGTAAAGATGATCTTCAAAAATTTAATACATACAAAAATAATATTACTAGCGGTTTAGCTTATGCTAAAGCAGAAGAAGACCTTGCAAAAAAGCTTGAAAAAGATCCTAATGCTTCTGACGATTTAAAAATATTACAACAATTTAAAAAAGATAAAAATAGCTTACAATTTATTTTTAATAGTGGAACAACAGGGTATTTAAAAGGAAGTGGATCAAATCAAATTCAATTTGATTATAGTTATGATCATAGCAAAAAACATAAATATCATAAATTAAATTTTAAAAGTACTGATTATATAAAAATTATATTTGTTAGAATACAAGCTAGTAAAAATAATTATAGTCCTAGTAGAGAGTATTTTTTAGAATTAAATACAATAAATACAATAAATGACCAAAAAGAATTACGCAGTAATGTGTCCAGTATATATACTAAATTACAAGGCTATGCTAAAAAGGCTAAAGATGCTAAAGAGGATAAAAAAGATAGAAAGGAAGACGAAGACTCTGCGTTTAATCCAATGCAAATATTAAAATATTTAGCAGATAATAAAATTTTTTCTGAAGATTTATTAAATCATTTAGAATCATCACTAGAAAGTAAAACAATAAAAGATGCCATCATAGATGGCAAAGAAACGATAACACAAGAAATCACCGCAAGTATAAAAAACGATCTTGCAATATTTGAAAAAAAAATAGAAGGAGGAGTAAACGGAAAAGAAGAACAAGCAAAAAAAGCAGAAAAAGAAAGCCTAACAAAAAACGTAAATAAAACTAATGAAATATTAAAAAAAATAAGAAAACAAATTGAAGAAGATTATGATAAAGAACATAGTTCAACTAATAAACCCCAAGATCCTAAACCAAACCAAAATGATCTTGTAAAATCAGCTAAAACAATGTTTGGTGCTGATACACAACAAGAAGACGAAGATAATAAAATAACAAATAGTATAATTTCAAGTATAATTGAAAATTATGAAAAAGAAAGATCTTCTGTTAATACAATTGAAGACAAAATAAAGTTAGATACGAAGTTCGTAGATATATTAGATAATTTAGGTTTAAACTTATCCGATATTTTTAAAATTAACTTTGAAGATAAACTTGCATTTATCTTTTTTATTTTAATTTTACATATTGTTGTATATTCCATAGTAGAAAGTTTAATAATGAATGATTATTTAACTGATGTAGTATATATTATGGCAGTCTATGTTGGTGTATATTGCTTAATAATGTTTATTTTAATATTGATCTTAAACAAATATGTAAATTATAGAATGAAAAGTGCTTTAAATTATTTGAATACTGATTTTAATATGCAATTAATAACAATGCATTTATTTATAGTATTTATGTTTTATATAATAGTATTAATTTTATCACAACATATTGATATATTTGTAGCCAAAGAAGAAGACGATAAATTGCAAATACTTTATAGAATTGAAGTAATTTCAAGTATAATATTTATATTTTCAGGAGTATTCGTTATGCTTTTATAACCTTACATAAAATGTAAATTATATTTGTAGTTAAAACTACAATAGAATTACTAATATTAATATTAATGTTAGGATCTTCAGCTAAATATATATCATTATCAACATAATAAAAATTATATATTTTATTATTTGAATAGATCTTAATATCACTTTGTTCTTTATTATCATTATTTAAAATTATAATTTTATAATGATTTTCATCTATTTTACGATAACTATAAATACTATAATTTTTAGTATTTTGTATATTCTCTAATTTAATATTAACGCTATTATCAACTGGTATATTTTCAACATCATTAATAGTATGATAAATAATATCATTATCGTTTTTTTTATAAAAATGAAAAAGATTATCATTAATCCACAAAGGGATTATAGGATTATTATTTTTAATAAATATCTTATATGGTAATAATCTAGAAACATTATTAAAAGTATATTGAAAATCCGTTTTAGTAGATTGAATTAATAATGTTTTATAATGATATGTAGGTTGTGTATAAGTATCTTCAAAATCATAGGGTATTGCTACAACAGGCGTATTTCTTTCAGTTTCTAATGTTTCTAAAACAGATTCTAAATTATTATCTTTATTAACTAATTCTAATACGGTTGTTAGTATAAGTTTTTTATTTTCTTTATTAAGTGCGTTTAGATTACTAAGGTTTAAAGAATTAGAAGCAGTTCTAATATATTTATTAACATCATCAGTATGTAATTCAATACCAAGTTTATCTTTAATGTATTTTTTACAAGGTTCTATAAGATTATTCATTATCTAAATATAATGTATTTAATATTTTTATTAAAATTAACGCACTATGATAATGATAATGTTATAATACCTACAATAATACTAAAGATCCCGAATATTTTATAAATATTAATATTAATTTTGTAAAAGTAAGCGAAAGCAATAGTAAGTATTGATATTTCTAAAGCAACAAATGCTCTAACATAACTAGGATTTTCAGCATAATTGACAGCATTTAGTAGTAATGTATAACTAGCAAAGTTCATAATAGCTAATAAAATTATACCGTATATATTGTTAGGTTTAAGAACTGAAATATTAGTAAAATAATGCATATAAATCAAAGATATTAAAGCAATTATTCCTGAAAATAAAAATAAATATCCAGCAACAACAAAGCAATTATTACTATTAGTTAAATTTTTCATAATAAAAAAACCAAAAACATTTATGAATGTTACACATAATATAAATTTAACCCATAATGTCATTTATTATATTTTAACAAAGTAAAAATGAGTTTCTGTAGTCCTTTAGCAAAAGATCAAAAACAATGTTTTGATATGAAAGATTTATCAATTTTTATAGAAATTTATAATAAATATTTTAAAATTAAAATTAAAAAACCAACATATAGAGCAATTAATGATAAACTAAAAAATACGGTAGGAGATAAAAAACATTATCTTTGGTTTGATTACTTGTGTCAATATTCTACTTTTGATGAATGCTTTAAATTAAATAATATATCAGATTCTCGATTATTACCTAAGAAACCCGCAGAATGGTATAAAAATAAAACAGCTTGGTTATCTAATTTCGATATAGAAGATGTTTTAACTCATTATCATAAATGTAAAAAATATAATTACGAATTTATAGGTGTATTTACAGTTGATTTTGCAGTTAAAGAAACGAATGGTAAATGTAAATATTATGATAATAAATGCACACCAAATATTCGTGATAATATTAAAAATAATAAAAAATATTTAGGTATAGTTACTAATTTAGATACTTTCGATCAAGGTGGTAGTCATTGGACAAGTATTTTTATTGTAATAGATCCTACATTACCATCATATGGAATATATTATTATGATAGTGGTGGAAATGGAATACCTAAATTAATAATGTTATACATAAATGAAGTTAAAAAACAATTAAAAGAATTATATCCAACAAAACAATGTAAAATAAGAGTAAATAAAAAGCAATTTCAAAAAACTTCAACAGAATGTGGAATGTTTGCTATAACATATCAAATAAGATGGTTATCTAAATTGTTTAAAAATAAAAATACTAAAGAACAAGATGTTCTTGATAATACAATAATGACTGATAAAATAATGATTGAAAATAGAGATAAAATATTTTCACCACGATTGCTGTAATAATAGAACGTTATATAACAATCTTAAAATTGAATATGGAAAAATGATATATAAAAAAAGAAATATAATAGAAATAAATGCGTGTTTTAGATAAGTTTAATAAATTCATAGATAAATATGCAATAAAACAAAAAGGACAATCTTACACGCATATTAGTATTGGTAATCCTAAAGTTTCTTATAATATTCCTGATGACAAATATAAAAAGTTTATAAGTCTTTATAGTCAGGTAGTTGCTAAAGAGATACCATTACACTTTGTAGAAAAACCATTAAATCCTAGTTTATTACGAGTAGATCTTGATTTTAGATTTACACCTATTTTTCATACAAATGGTGTAGTTTCTTTGGATCGTAATAAATATTTTACAAAATCTCATATTGAAAATATTGTTTTTTCATATTTTCAGATTATTTACGATCTAATAGATGTTGCAGATGGTATTCATTGCACTGTAATGTTGAAAGAAGCACCTATGCATATTAAAGATGATACTAAAGATTTTGTAAAAGATGGCATTCATCTAATTTTTAATGATTTTATAATAGATCATAAAATCCAACATTTTATAAGAACTAAAATATTAGAAAAAGCTAACCTAATTTTTTCAGGTATTTTTGCTAATAATGATTATGATGATATTGTTGATAAAACTATAATAGATTCAAACTGTTGGCAAATGTTTAAGAGTTCTAAATTAAATCAAAAACCATATGATATTCATTATATTTATTCATATGAACATACAGATTTAATTGAAATAGAATATTCTACTACAGATAATGAAGATGATGATGATAATGAAAGCACCACAGATGAATTAGATCAAGTAAAAGCAAATGTTAAGTTATTTTCTATGCGTCAAATTGAATATGTTGAAAGACCAATTAAAGAAGCGCATCAAAAAGAAATTAATGAATATATTACGCAATTATTTCCAAATAAAGAAAAAGTGCGTAAATATGTTGATAATATGTTTTTAACTGATATTCGCAATACATTAAATAATAAAGTAGATGATGAAAAAATTGAATTGGTTAAAAACATTGTAAATATTTGTTTGAATCCAAGTAGAGCTGATGATTATACATTATGGATACAACTTGGAATGGTTTTAAGAAATATTGATATGCGTTTATTAGAATTATGGGATGATTTTTCAAAAAATAGCACAAAGTATAAATCACGAGAATGTATGAAGAAATGGAATAGTATGAAAGATGATAACTTAGGCTTAGGGACTTTGATTTATTGGGCTAAACAAGATAATCCTGAAAAATATACTGAAATTATTAATAATTCTTTGTTTAAATATACTGAACAAGCTATTGAAAGTCTTACACATTATGATGTAGCATTGTTAATTTATAAAAAATTTAATGATGAATTTAAGTTTATAGCAAGAGATGTTTGGTATATGTATAGTAAAGAAG